>UMHZ01039784.1_pt1 | contig 41633 bp, 34 predicted proteins | sample 1965671 | NCBI WGS metagenome assembly UMHZ01 (sample SAMEA4836111, study PRJEB28245) | human gut metagenome | biome: gut microbiome; material: fecal sample | place: Denmark | collected 2008 | reverse complement strand
CACCATGGCATAATGAAGAAATTAAGTAATGCGTCAGCCCTGCTTATCTTATAAAAGTTGTCTCGTATCGGTCGGTGTGAGACATTCTTATTTGGTGATGCGGAACCAATCTACATCTACCCATCCTCCGTCATTGCTTTTTATGTTAGGACGTGTGCAGAATGTTCCTACTTTAGCTCCAATCCATTTTCCTTCTTTTACTTGGAATGTTTCGCCTATCTCTTTAAACTTTTTCCCGTCTTTGCTGTAGCTTAGCTTGCACTCTACCACTAAGTCGTGTCCGCCTTCGCTTTCCTTTATTTTCTTTCCGGTAGTAACGATGCGTGCACGCAGGTAAACCTCATTACTGTTTAGCTTGACGGTCTTGTTTACTGTTTCGGCACTTCCTTTATCGGCTTTCTTGCATTCAGCCTGACTAAGCACTAGGCCTTTCTCTGTATTTTCTATCATCAGTCCGGCATAGTCCATACCCATTATCACAAGTCCCGTTCTTTCTCCGTGGTATTTGCCTGTGGGTTGGAACTTCAGTTTCATGGTAGCCGTAAACGTAGGAGCCGGAAATTTTTGGAGTAACATGTTAGGTACGTCCCATAAGTTCTTGTACTCATCGGTTACGGGAGCCGAATACAGTCTTAGTACTCCTTGCTCTTTATTGCAGAAATACCACTTCTCGTCTATGTTGGCATTCCACTGCCATTGCAGTCCCAATTCGTTAGAGTTGAATTCGTCCGATTCTTGCGGAGTGCAGATGGGCTGTTTCGCTACGGCGGGCTTCTTGTAAGTAAGCACCGGTTCTCCGCATCCGTCACCGTCTTCGTCAACTCCTATTACAGGCCAATCGTTTACCCACTTCATTGGTTGAAGATGTACTAAACGACCCGCCGCACCTACGTCTTGGAAATGAAGGAACCAGTCTTCGCCATTGGCGGTGTCTACCCAAGCTCCTTGATGAGGCCCGTTGACAGGCGATTTGCCTTGAGCCATTACGGTTCGCCATTCGTACGGACCGTAGATGTTTTTAGAACGTTGCACCACTTGCCATCCTGTAGGAACTCCACCTGCCGGATGGAAGATATAGTAATATCCGTTTCGCTTATAGAACTTAGGACCTTCGCATGTTTCGTGTGCCTCGTGTCCGTCGAAAATTATTCTCGACTGAGTGATGGCGCGTGTGGCATCAGCGTTCAACTCGCATACAGCGATTACACTTTTCAGTCCTGCGCGACTTCCAGCATAGGCATGAGCCATGTACACACGTCCGTCTTCATCCCACAGTGGGGTAGTGTCGATGATTCCCTTTCCGGCTTTAACTAAAACCGGCTCGCTCCACGGACCTTTTACATCTTTCGCTTTTGTCATGAAAGCTCCCTGATCAGGGTCTCCCCAAAAGATGTAGAACTCCCCGTTGTGATGACGTATACACGGAGCCCACACACGGTTGCCGTGCTGCGGAGTAGTATCGGTATGCGGTGCCAACGAATAAGGAACTGCCGCACTGACGATTTGCCAATTCACCAAATCCTTGGAATGCAGTATCTGAAGTCCCGGCAGACAGCCGAAGCTGGATGAAGTTAGATAGAAGTCATCTCCCACACGGATAGCGTCAGGGTCGGAATAATCGGCATAAAGCACCGGATTACGATAAGTACCGTCGCCTTGATCGGCCACCCATACCTGCGATACATAATCTGTAGATTGGGCGAATGCCGTTATAGAGCTTACTATCACTAAGGAAAATAAAATGGCTTTCATTGTATTAGTATTTTGTATTATAGCTTGCGTTTCGGAGTGATGGTAATCTTTATAGGTTTCTCTAAAGATTCTTTCCATTGTTTGGCGTATTCAAACCAGGCACTTGCGGTAGGATAACCAAATGTTTCCTTGCGCGAGGTGAACATGGTGTAATAGCGGAACGAAGTCGCCTTAGGCGCATGTATTACATAAAGAAAGTTTTCGGCATCTGTGGCTTCTTTTATCACATGTTTTTTAGGAATAAAGGTAGCCAGACCTACTGTTTCTTTCTTATATTTCACCGTATCTTTTACGGGCCAGTCGGTTCCCCAACTTGCTACAAGGCCTTTATGATCTGAGAAATGTTCGGCGTTTCCGGCAATATTCTGTACACCTGTACAGAATGTTTCTTCTCCCACAGGGCGGTCGAATATCACGTCGACTTGCGCGTCACGATGTCCGGCATAAATGGTATAGCGGTTTTTCATGTTGAATATCTTTCCTTGATACTCCCATCCTTTAACTTCCGCTTCTACGATAGCTCTTACAGGTCCCGATGCTATGACACGCTGTCCGCGTATCATTACCGGACTGATGTGAGTAGCCTGCGTGCCGTTCCATCCTTTCAATGTTCCGGCTCCGCAACTGTTTCTTACCAAGATTACATCGTCGCCGAATCCACGTTTCAGTTGTTCGTCGGTAGGATAGAACATACTTTCTTCTATTTCGAGCTGCTTGTTGAACTTGCCGTATAAATCGGTAGTCTGCTTCTCGTTGAAATAGATACGCCATGCCACCAACTCACTTTCGAACGCTACTCCGTGGTGATGCAATATATTATAGGTGTCCGCCTTGCCGTCAGCAAAGACAGAGAAACCCTTAACATATTTGTCTTTCTTAGAAGTGCGAAGCAATATCTCGGCATATGTGCGTGGCTTATATTGCTTCGCGCTTTTTTCTGATGAAAGCGTAACACTTACTGTTTTCTTGCTCTTGGCAGGCAGGTTGATGACGAATGCCATTTCATCAAAACGCAAATCGCCATTCATGTCGTCAAGCTGTGATGGAATTTCTGTTCCTTCGTCCATAACGATGGCCGACTTTACACAGAACATAGAGTTATCACCGAGAAGCTGTCGCAAATCGAGCACCACAGGTTCATCGACTTTCGCTTTATTGCTTGGGTTCTCTATCTCTATATTCAATATTTTGTCTTCCGCCTGAGCGGTAAAACAAGTCGCTGCCAAAAGAGCCGCGAAAATAAATGAGTGTCCTTTCATGATATCATTAGAATCTGTAAGATTCTGCTTTATTACCTACCTTTTTATATTGTTTCTTGTCAACGCAAATCTTAGATACATTCTGCAGTTTCAGGTTATCTCCACCTTTAATAGTTTCAATCTTCACGTTTTTCAGTGTAGCACCGTCAGCGTTGCGCAGTATTACTCCGTCTTTAGCGTCGCTCATTGTAACATCTTGAATGAAGATGTTCTTGATTGGCATTTCGGGCAAACCGTTGAAATAGATTGCACGTCCTACTCCCTTAGCTATTACTTTGCTGATATAAATATCCTGGAAAGCCGGAGTTTCTTCTGTTACGGCAGGGATCTTTTCAGATTTAGTTTCTGCAGTTGCATTATCTTCACCCGGAGCAGCTCCACCGTAGAACAAGTCGAATATCAATCCTTCATTAGGGATATTAATCATGTTGATGTTGCTGATATGGATGTTTTCTACCACACCACCGCGTCCGCGTGTACTCTTGAAACGCAAACCTACGTCGGTACCCAAGAAAGTACAATTGTCTACGAAGATATTTTTTACACCACCCGACATTTCGCTACCTACAACAAAACCGCCGTGTCCGTGCAATACCTGATTGTTCTTGATGATTATGTTTTGGCAAGGTTCGCCACGCTTACGTCCGTTTTCGTCTTTACCCGATTTGATACAGATACCGTCGTCTCCGGCATCGAAGCTGCTGTTGGCTATAATCACTCCGTTACAAGATTCTACGTCGATGGCATCACCGTTTTGTGAATACCAAGGATTAGATACAGTAACTCTGTTGATGGTAAGGTTCTCGCATGACAATGGGTGCAAGCACCAGCTCGGTGAGTTCTTGAATGTTACGTCTTCTAATAAGATGTTCTTACATTTACGGAAACTGAGCAAAACAGGGCGTAACCAGTCGTGTATGCTGCTCCACTCTTCGTCAGTATTAATACCTTCGGGCACGTTGAAGTTTTTGCAGGCCATAGCACCCTTCATAGAGCCTTCGCTTGGGTACCAAACTTCACCTTTCGCATCGAGAACACCGCCAGATGCTATCAATTTCTTCCATTGTGTGCCTGTAAGTTTGTTCTTCTTAACCGGACGCCAAGTATCTCCGTTACCGTCTATAACACCCTTTCCGGTGATAGCGATGTTTTCCGCGCCAACGGCAGAAAGAGGAGATTGGCAACGACGAGTTTCAAGTCCCTCGAAAGATGTCTCTACAATAGGATAAGCTTTATGATCTGCTGTAAATACAATCAAGGCGTTAGTTTCCAAATGAAGATTCACGTTGCTCTTCATCACGATAGGACCTGTGAGCCATAATCCTTCGGGCACAATTACCTTACCTCCGCCTTTAGCAGAAGTCTCTTCAATAGCACGGTTTATAGCGTCGGTATTAAGAGTGATACCATCGCCTACAGCACCAAAGCTACAGATGTTGCAACTGTAATCAGGAAATACTGGTTGAGCGATTTTGTTCATTTGGAAAGGTAGTCCCTCATATATCTCGTCAGATATTTGTTGAGTCATGGCATTTACACCTTGAGATGCATTACACATTATGACTAATGCGAGAGCTACGGCTTTTGTCCAATGGCTTATTTTCTTTGTCTTGTTCATGGATTTATGTTTTATAATATTAGTTATTATCGTTCATTATACTTTGGGTTATATAAACAACATGTGTTTTCTGTTTTAAGGTTTTAGTTGCAATATCCGCCAGCTCTGAGCCGGACTGTCGCAGGCGGGCTCAGTAGCGGATAATGTTCTGTTAACCTAATTCTAACCTTAAAATAAAATATATGAAAAAAACTTTAGTTGTTATGTCACAAAAGTAGCCCATTTGATTTTCTTCGATGTGAACATATTGGTACAATAGGTGAAAAAAATGGCTTTTTCACTTTCTTGTTAGATAAATTACTCAAAGCGAGACTGATTTTTCTCATAATATTGCAGCCTATAATAAATAGGTATATCAGATTTGTGCAAATTACCAATACGAACGCTAAATGTCTTGTTTTCGTAGCAATTATGACAAGAATACCGTAAATGTTTGTATCTTTGCCCCAAATATTAATAATTTAAGGTATGAGTTTTAATTTACTTAAGGGAAAAAGAGGTATTATTTTCGGAGCGTTGAACGAGCAGTCAATCGCATGGAAAGTAGCTGAGAGAGCAGTAGAAGAAGGTGCTACAATCACCTTGTCTAACACTCCGGTAGCAGTGCGTATGGGTGAAGTTTCTGCTTTGGCAGAAAAATTGAACTGCGAAGTTATTCCCGCCGATGCTACTAGCGTAGAAGACTTGGAGAATGTGTTCAAACGTTCTATGGAAGTATTGGGTGGAAAAATTGACTTCGTATTGCACTCAATCGGTATGTCGCCCAACGTACGTAAAAAACGTACTTATGACAACTTGGATTATGATATGCTGAATAAGACTCTTGATATCTCTGCGGTTTCTTTCCATAAGATGATTCAGTCTGCTAAGAAACTCGATGCTATCAATGAATACGGTTCTATCTTGGCTTTGAGTTATGTAGCAGCTCAGCGTACATTCTACGGATATAACGATATGGCCGACGCTAAGGCTTTGCTTGAATCTATAGCACGTAGCTTCGGATACATTTACGGACGTGAGCACAATGTTCGTATCAACACTATCTCTCAGTCGCCTACTATGACTACTGCCGGATCGGGTGTTAAGGGTATGGATAAGTTGTTCGACTTCGCTAACCGTATGTCTCCGCTTGGCAACGCTTCAGCAGCTGAATGTGCCGACTACTGTATCGTGATGTTCTCTGACCTGACTCGTAAGGTAACAATGCAGAACCTCTATCACGATGGTGGTTTCTCTAACGTAGGTATGAGCTTGCGTGCCATGGCTACTTACGAAAAGGGACTCGATGAGTATAAAGACGAAAACGGAAATATCATTTACGGATAAATCATCAGTCTTTTTAAAATGAAGAATTTTATATTCATCATATTGAGCATGATAATATCGCTTTCTGCCTGCACTCCTGGTGGGCAGAAAGACGATTCATGCCAAGACGTGGGTATAAAAGTGATTCGTTATGACAGGCTTCAGTACGAAGCTACTGTAATGAATAGCTTTTCGGCATTGCAGAAAATGAATATGGAATACCCGCGTATGACTAAGTTAATGATAGAAGATATTACGGGGGTAGGGCGTGTTGACGATGACGATATAAACGACCGCATGTGTGCTTTCTTTTCGGGAGATACTACCTTACAGCGTTTAATGGTAGATGCTTTAGAGAAGTTTAATGACATGTCGGGCATAGAACGTCAGCTCACCAATGGATTCTGTGAACTAAAAGAAGAGGTTCCTGGCTTTCCTGTACCGAAAGTCTATTCATTAATTTCAGCTCTTAACCAGTCGATAGTGGTAGGCGATAGTCTGCTTGGAATAAGCATCGATAAATATATGGGAGCTGATTATCCCCTTTATAAAAGATTCTATTATGTGCATCAAAGGCGTACTATGACTCCTGAGCGTATTGTTCCTGATTGTTTTACTTTCTATTTATACAGCCTTTATCCGTTTAGATGGAGTGCCGGTCCGCGTACTCTATATAATGTGTTGCTGCATCGTGGAAAGATTAATTGGGTGGTAAAACAGCTGCTCGATGAAAAATCGGATGAGGCTTCATTGGGTTATACCAAGGAAGAGATGGAATGGTGTAAAAAGAACGGTAAGGCTCTGTGGAAACGTATGAAAGAGCAGGATATTCTGAGCACTACCGACCCGATGGTGATTCGTGCGTTTACCCATAACGACCCGATGCCGCTATTCATTGGCGAATACGATAAGTCGATGCCTGCAGCTATAGGAGAATGGTTGGGGATGAAACTTATAGATAAGTATATGAAACGTCATTCCAAGCTATCGTTGGGTGAATTGTTGGACACTACCGATTTCGGCACGCTTGATTTAGATTGATAATAGAGAATATTCACGTATTATTTTGCTTCGATGGAAACTGCATTGTATTTGCTTCCGGTTACTTTGGGCGATACCGCAATAGAAAAGGTGTTGCCTTCGTATAATAAGGAAATCATTTTAGGTATTAAACATTTTATTGTAGAAGACGTACGTTCGGCGCGTCGGTTCCTTAAGAAAGTAGACCGTGATATCAATATCGATGAGCTTTCATTCTATCCGCTCAACAAGCATACTTCTCCCGAAGACATTTCTGGTTATTTAAAGCCGTTGATAGATGGTAATAGTATGGGTGTGATTTCTGAGGCTGGATGTCCGGCAGTGGCCGATCCGGGTGCCGATGTAGTCGCTATCGCTCAGCGTAAGAATCTGAAGGTTGTTCCTTTGGTAGGTCCATCGTCTATTATCTTGTCTGTAATGGGTTCTGGCTTTAACGGACAGAGCTTCGCTTTTCATGGCTATCTTCCTATAGAGCCGGGCGAGCGTCAGAAGCGATTGAAGGAGTTGGAGCAACGCATTTACAGCGAACATCAGACACAGCTTTTCATTGAAACGCCTTATCGCAACAATAAGATGATGGAGGATATATTGAAGGCTTGTCGTCCGCAGACAAAACTGTGTATTGCCGCCAATATAACTTGCGAGGGAGAATATATTAAAACACGCACCGTGAAGGAGTGGAAGGGTAAACTTCCAGACCTTACTAAAGTGCCGTGTATTTTCTTGATTTATAAATGACGATGCTTCTCCGCATGATATGATGAGCGCACCAGCGGTCCGCTCTCTACTGTAGCGAAGCCTTTCTTTTCGCCTATTTCTTTATATAGCTTGAATTGGTCCGGGTGGATATATTTTGCCACGGGGTAATGCTTGCGGCTTGGCTGTAGGTATTGTCCGATGGTGAGGATACGGCATCCGGCTTCTAATAAGTCGTCCATGGTTTGTTCTACTTCTTCTGGAGTTTCGCCTAAGCCGACCATTAATCCTGATTTTGCGGTGATTCCGCTTTCGGCTATAGTCTTTAATACTTTCAGACTGCATTCATAAGTTGCCACACTACGTACCAGCGGTGTTATTCTTCGCACTGTTTCTATGTTATGCGATACTATTTCTGGAAGTGTATCTGTCACCATATTAATAAGCGAAACATTTCCTTGGAAATCGGGGATTAGTGCCTCGATTGTAGTCGATGGGTTCAGTCTTTTTATCTCACGAATTGTTTCCGCCCAATGTGCTGCGCCCAAGTCGGGTAAGTCATCTCTGTCTACCGATGTTATTACCGCATGGTCTAATTTCATCAATCGTACAGATTCGGCTATGTGCAGTGGTTCGTCAGTGTCGAGCGATAGAGGTTTTCCGCTTAAAGTATTACAGAATTTGCAAGCTCGCGTACATATCGCTCCTGCAATCATGAAGGTAGCCGTACCTCTTCCCCAGCATTCTCCTAAGTTAGGGCATTGTCCGCTACTGCATATCGTGTGCAGCTTATGCGTATCTACTATCTGTTTTGTTTCGGTGTATCGGGCATTTGTCCCTATCGATATTTTAAGCCATTCGGGCTTCTTTACGTGTTCCATAGATTTTCGGTTTTTGAGAGTGTTATCTGCCGTGGGCAGTATTATTAAATCCCATATCGCGCAAGCCTTTTATGCGGTTTGCATGATATGGGAATAACTTTCTGGCTTTAATCTGTATTATAGATTTCTCAAGAAGAAGTTAGCAACTCTATTCATCAGGTGGTTGCGAGTGTTTCCTCCAGAGATACCATGATTTCTGTTGATATAGATATGTTCATCAAACTGAACTCCGGCTTGTACCAACGCTTCGCTGTACTCTGCCATGTTCTGCAGATGAACGTTATCATCGGCTGTTCCGTGGATGAGCAATAAACTACCGTGCATCTTAGGTGCACGCTTAATAGCTGAACCTGCATCGTATCCATCGCCGTTTTCTTTCGGTGTACGCATGAAACGTTCGGTGTAAACCGAGTCGTAGTAACGCCAGTCGGTAGGAGCGGCAATAGCTACTCCGGCTTTGAATACGTTAGAACCTTCGCTCATTGACATCAGTGTGTTATAACCACCGAAGCTCCATCCCCAGATACCTATGCGGCTACCGTCTACATAAGGAAGTGTACCTAAGTATTTAGCTGCTTCAACTTGGTCGTGCGATTCTTTAACTCCCAAGAACAAGTAAGTACATTTCTCAAATTCAGCACCGCGTCCGCCTGTTCCGCGTCCGTCTACACATACGCTGATATAGCCACGGTCGGCCATGTATGCTTCAAACATACCTGCATCGCTAAAGCTACCTATTCCCCAGCGGTCGAGTACTTGCTGTGAGCCTGGACCACTGTATTGGTGCATAATGACCGGATATTTCTTTGTAGCGTCAAAGTTAGCTGGCTTCATCATCCATCCGTTCAGTTCCACGCCTTCGGAAGTACGGAAAGTGAAGAACTCTTTCTGCGGCAATGTGAGGGTAGCAATCTTTTCTTTCAGCTTCTTGTTATCGAGCATAGTGGCAAGTTCCTTACCTTTATTATCGTTGATAGTGATAAGGGTAGGAGTGCTTATGTTAGAGAAAGTATTGATATAGTAGCTATAGTTGCTGCTGAATATCGCGTCGTTTGTACCTGTGCGTGTAGACAGTTTAGTCTTCTTTCCCTTACCGTCTATTTTGTAAACGGCAGTTCTAAGCGGACTACCTTCGTTGCTGGTATAGTAGAACACATTGCTCTGCTTGTCCCATCCCAAGAAGCTTTTAACTTCAAACTTACCTTTAGTAATCTGTTTAACCAGATTTCCGCCTATAGTGTACAGGTACAAGTGGTTATATCCGTCGCGTTCGCTCATCAACACGATGTTTTCAGGATAGAATTTGATGTTAGAGTATTCGTCTTCTTTAATGTATTGTTCTGACTCGTCGCGGATAGCTACTTTACACAAAGCGCTTTTCGGGTTAGCCATGTAAAGGTCGAAACGGTTCTGATGGCGATTCAGAGTCATGATGGCAAGTTTTTCAGGGTCTGAAGTAAACTTGATGCGTGGGATATATCCGTCTTTGTCGAGCGGAAGGTCCATCTTGCGTGTTACATGGCTCTTGATATCGTATGTATGAACAGATACTGTAGAATTCACTTCGCCCGATTTTGGATACTTATAAGTATATTCTCCAGGATAAGTAGCGAATTCAGTGTATTCAGGATTCATACCTTTATACAAAGGGAACTTATACATAGGAACTTGGCTCTCGTCGAAACGGATGTAAGCAATCATCTTGCTGTCTGCGCTGAAGTCGAATGCGCGGTTGAAACCGAATTCTTCTTCGTAAGCCCAATCGGGGATACCGTTCAGCACCTTATTATATTCTCCGTCTTTGGTAATTTGCGATTCGCTGTTGCCAAACAGAAGCTTAACGAGGTAGATATTGTTATTACGTACAAACGCTACCTGGAAACCGTCGGGCGAGAACAAAGGTACTTGTTGCGGGCCGTTTTTAGACAACGGTTCTATAGTGTTGTTCTTTACGTTATAGATATAATACTCGGCAGTAAACGAGCGGCGATATATTGATCTGGTCTTGGTTTGAATAAGGATAAGCTTTTCATCGGGCGACATGATATAGTCGTCGAAATATTTCAGCGTACAGTCTCTCGCCTTTTCTACGTCGAATATAGCTTCTACTTGTTTTCCGGTCTTGAATGAGTATTTCACGATGCGCTTGCGGTCGGGACTAATTTGAGTATAATACTGTCCGTCGAGCATAGGTTTGATTCCGTAGATGTTACTTGCCCTGTATGTACCTCTGGATACATCTCTCAGTGTTACCTGATTCTGGGCTTTAATGCCTAATGTCAGTGCGACAAGGCAGAAAAGAAGAAAGAGTTTTTTCATATTATTCGTTTTAGTTTAATTCTGATTGGATGTTAGCGTTACAAAAATACTTTTCTTTTTCGGTTTGCCAAAGTAAAAGCACGGCAGTGATGCCTGTCCCTTTGTTTTTCCTTTATGGAATTAGCAAAGAAGAATCGCCATAACTCAAGAAACGGAAGTCGTGCGATAGGGCATAGTCGTAAATTCGTTTCCAGTCGCCTTTTACAAAGGCCGAAACCAGCAGCAGCAAGGTGCTTTGCGGTTGGTGGAAATTAGTGACTATGCGCTTCACAATGTGATATTCATATCCTGGGGCGATGATAATCTGAGTGCTGGTGTGCAGCGCGTCCAGATTATTACGTTTCATATAGTCGGCTATGTTTTGCAAAGCCTCGGTAGCAGTCAGCGTAGGCGATGTTTCGTATGGTTGCCATTGCTTTACGTGAAGCTCTTCTTGATTAGCTTCCGGATTTTGTGCTATGGTGCATCCTATGTAGTAAAGACTCTCAAGTGTACGTACTGATGTTGTACCTACAGCTACCGCTTCACCGTTGTGGGCTATCAGCTTATCTATGGTAGAGCGGTTTACAGAAATATACTCGGTATGCATTTCGTGTCCTTCTATCTCTTCGCTCTTTACCGGCTTAAATGTACCTGCGCCTACGTGTAGTGTTACTTCTTCCAAGTCTACGCCTTTGTCGCGCAAGCTTTGCAGTACGCGTTCTGTAAAATGCAGTCCGGCAGTTGGGGCGGCTACAGAGCCTTTTATTTTAGAGTAAACAGTCTGATAAGTCTCTTTATCGCTCTCTTGAGTTTCTCTGTTCAAGTATGGTGGGATAGGTAATTCGCCGAATACTTCGAGTATGTCGGCAAAGGTTACTTCCGGATTATTCCAACTGAAATCAATCCAGTGACTTGTTCCTCTGCATTCGCCTCGTGTGGCGGTAAGCACAATATCTTTACCCTTCACTGTCATCTCCTTATGCAGAGCACCTTCTTTCCATTTCTTAAGGTTGCCTATCATGCATAGCCATGCAGAGTGCGATGTCTGCTGAAAATTGAGAGCATAATCGTTGGGCTGTATCGGCTCTAAGCAGAATATTTCGATGAGTGCTCCCGTTTCTTTGCGGAAGTGCAGACGTGCCTGAATTACTTTCGTGTTGTTGAAAATCATCAGTTGTCCCGGTTCCAAGTAGTCGGGCAGTGAGGTAAATATTGTTTCGCTTACTTCGCCGTGACGGTATACCAAAAGTTTTGATTGGTCGCGCACGGGCAACGGAAACTTGGCGATACGTTCGTCGGGCAAAGGATAGTTATAGTCGCTTATATGGATATGTTTGGTTTCTTCCATTATTTTGTTGTTTTATGATTTAATTACTCGCAAAAGTACATCTTTTTTCGGTAAAAGTAGCCTCTTCTTTATTTTGCCGGTCGGAAAGACTTCAGAATAGGAACGGTGAGCGGGATAGCCAACACGAAAGAACATAAATCGGCCACAGCCTGACAAGCCTCTACTCCCGTCAGCCCGAAGAAATACGGAAGTATCAGTATGAACGGTATGAAGAACAACCCTTGACGAGCCGACGACAATGTGATGGCCTGCACCGGCTTACGTATTGTTTGCAGCAGCATGTTGCAGAGTATTACCCATGCACCCAGCGGAAGCGTGATGAGTTGCCATCGCAAGGCACGCGCGCCGATTTCTATAACAAGCGGGTCTTCGCGGCGGAAGCATGAAACAATGTCGGGGGCGTATATGTATCCTATTATGGAAAATATCAAAAGGAAAATAACTCCGGTACGTACGCAGAACCAAAATCCTTCGCGCACACGATGATAGAGACGAGCACCGTAGTTAAATCCGCATACGGGCTGGAATCCTTGTCCGAATCCGATGATGAATGAGTTGATAAACATGCAGATGCGGGTAACGATAGACATTCCGGCAATGGCGGCATCGCCATAATTACCTGCCGCTACGTTTAGCATGATGGTAGAGGTGCTAACCAATCCTTGGCGGCACAGCGATGGACTTCCTCCGTAGATAATCTCCTTTAGCATGGTTGGCGAGAAAGAGAACTTGCGGATATTGATGCGGATGTTAGAACCTCGTCTGTCCATGGCTATAAGTACGCCGAAGCTGCATATCTGACTAATCAGTGTACTCCATGCCGCCCCGGCTATCCCCATATCGAACACGAAAATAAAAAGAGGAGCCAAGCCGATATTCAACACCGCTCCGGTGATAATGCCTATCATGGCATATACCGCATTCCCCTGAAAACGCATCTGGTTGTTGAGTACAAGCGATGAGGCCATAAAGGGTGCTCCGAATAATATTATTCCTAAGTAAGTGGTGGTATAAGGCAGAATGGTGGGCGTAGACCCTAATCCTAAGCAGATGGGAGTAAGGAAACAATGTCCTATTATAGTAATCAGTATGCCTACTGTGAAGGCGTAGAAGAATCCGGTTGATGCCATCTTCTCTGCGTTGTCATAGTCTTTCGCCCCCAGTCGTCGAGATATAAAGTTGCCCGACCCATGCCCGAAGAAGAACCCAAGCGCCTGTACTATAGCCATTACCGAAAACGAAATTCCTACTGCAGCCGTAGCCTGAGTACTGATTTTACCTACGTAATACGTGTCTACCATTACGTAAATAGAAGTAACCAGCATACTTATTATAGTAGGGATGGCCAATGATGCGATGAGGCGCGGCACAGGGGCCGTAGTCATGAGTATATGTTTGTCTTGGGCTGTCATTAGATTGATGAAATTTGTGCAAAAGTAAAAAAAAAATAGTTTCCACATGGTCTATAAAGAGCGCATTCATAAGATAAATTAATACAGCTATCACACTTTTTATGCATTAAATCCTTATCTTTGTGCCCAATTGAGCAGACAAAAACAATAAGAATTTCAAAACATATAAGAAAAATGGCACAAGAAGACGTTTTCAAGAAACTTGTTTCACACTGTAAGGAGTATGGCTTTGTTTTCCCGTCAAGCGATATCTATGACGGACTTGGCGCTGTATACGACTACGGACAGAATGGTGTGGAGTTGAAAAACAACATCAAACAGTATTGGTGGCAGAGCATGGTTTTGTTGCATGACAATATCGTCGGAATTGATTCTGCTATCTTTATGCACCCAACTATATGGAAAGCATCAGGACATGTTGATGCGTTCAATGACCCATTGATTGACAACCGCGATTCGAAGAAACGTTATCGTGCCGATGTCTTGATTGAAGATCAGATTGCTAAATACGAAGAAAAGATTAATAAGGAAGTAGCTAAGGCTGCAAAGAAATACGGTGACTCTTTCAACGAAGAAGAATTCCGCAGCACCAATGCACGTGTATTGGAAAATCAGGCTAAGCGCGACGCTTTGCATGAACGCTACTCAAAAGCAATGAACGCTAACGATTTGGCTGAACTTCGTCAGATTATCCTTGACGAGGGAATTGTTTGTCCTATCTCGGGCACTAAGAACTGGACTGAAGTTCGTCAGTTCAACCTTATGTTCTCTACCGAAATGGGTTCTACAGCCGATGGCGCAATGAAAGTATACCTTCGTCCGGAAACAGCTCAGGGTATTTTCGTAAACTACCTTAACGTTCAGAAGACAGGCCGTATGAAAATTCCTTTCGGCATCGCTCAGATTGGTAAGGCATTCCGTAACGAAATCGTAGCTCGTCAGTTCATCTTCCGTATGCGCGAGTTCGAACAGATGGAAATGCAGTTCTTCGTAAAACCGGGTACTGAACTCGATTGGTTCAAGAAATGGAAAGAAATCCGTTTGAAATGGCACAAGGCTCTTGGTTTCGGCGATGATCATTACCGTTACCACGATCACGAGAAATTGGCTCACTACGCTAATGCTGCTACCGACATCGAATTCTTGATGCCTTTCGGATTCAAGGAAGTAGAAGGTGTTCACTCTCGTACTAACTTCGACTTGAGCCAGCACGAAAAATTCTCTGGCAAGAGCATTAAGTATTTCGATCCTGAAATCAACGAATCATACACTCCGTACGTTATCGAAACTTCTATCGGTGTAGACCGTATGTTCCTTAGCGTAATGTGCGCATCTTACTGCGAAGAGAAACTCGAAAACGGCGAAACTCGTGTAGTATTGAAATTGCCTGCAGCTTTGGCTCCGGTTAAATTGGCTATCTTGCCTTTGGTTAAGAAAGACGGTTTGCCAGAAAAGGCACGCGAGATTATGGACGACTTGAAGTTCCACTTCCATTGTCAGTACGATGAAAAGGATTCTATCGGTAAGCGTTACCGTCGTCAGGACGCCATCGGTACTCCTTATTGTATCACTGTCGATCATCAGACACTCGAAGATAACTGTGTGACACTGCGTAACCGCGACACCATGCAGCAGGAACGTGTGGCTATCGCCGACTTGAACGGTATCATCGCTGATAAGGTGAGCATCACAAGTTTGCTTAAGACTTTGCAGTAATAAAACGATTATAAGATTACATGAATATAGCAAGTGTAAAATGGTTGGCTGGAGTAGCGTTGCTGGCAGGTGCGTTGGCTTCGTGCAGTAAAGATACGGTAGAGGCCGACCCGTATGCGGATTGGGAAGTGCGTAACGCTAACTATCTCGATTCGATAGCTAATGTCTGCGCTAATCCGCCGGCTTCAGAGAAGTGGAAGAAGGTGCTGAACTATAAGTTGGCGAAAAACGACTTGACTTCTATTAATACATATTCTAATTCTGATTATGTATATATGAAGTTTTTGGCGTCGGGCGACGAATCTTCGTTGTCTCCTTTGTATAAAGATACTGTTTCGGTACATTATCGTGGATCGCTTATCAACGGTACGGTATTCGACCAGAGTTTCTCTGGCGACTGGAACGAGGATGTTGCTCTGTCTACTTCTTTTGCTGCAAACGAGGTTATTGTGGGATGGACAATTGCACTGCAGACTATGAAGGTAGGCGACCATGTGATGCTTTATATTCCGCAGGGAATGGCGTATGGAGAAACAGGCAGCGGAAGCATTCGCGGATATTCTACTCTAATCTTTGATTTGTGCTTGGAAGGATTCAAGCATCCTGTTGGTCCTGACGACCGCTCAAGAGCAAAGGCTATAAAAGACGAAGAGTAAGATTTATATTAGCTGATATAAACATATCAAAATAGAACGCCTTGTAAAGGGAGAAGCGTTATTTAGCTTTAACCTTTGCAAGGCGTTTTTTCTGTTGGTCTTATTATTATACAACAAAACAAACTTGAAAGATGCGGAAAAAGAATGCGAAAAGCTGCTAAACCTTTCGAATTCTTTTTTTTGCGAATCGCATTCTTTCACTTTAACCATCGTATTCTTCCGCTTGAATCATCGTATTCTTTTCCCTACCCATTCATAAAGACTTCTAAGGCCGATTTTATAGGATTGTTTACAGCTGTAACGTCGATGGTAAGTACTGGCTGTCTTATAGCGTTAGGTAAGATAATTATACACGCTTACGTGCTGATAAAAGAAAAGCCAACTAAATCAGCTAGTGAAATAGTTGGCTTAATTGATTTATGGTTTAGAGCTTATCAGTTGTCTTGATTACTTGATAACCTTGTATTTTGGAACAAGAGCCTTCATGATACACCATGCTAACATATAAGCTATTGCACAGATACAGAATACGATGAAGTATCCGGCTTCTTTTCCTTCGAATCCGAAGAATGCCATGTTTGTACGTCCGGCATAGTCGAACAGCAAACCAGAACCCATGTTGATGAGGAATGAACCGATACCACCAGCCATACCACCGATACCGATGATGGTAGCTACGGCGCTTTTCGGGAACATATCGCTACCTACGGTGTAGATATTAGCCGACCATGACTGGTGAGCTGCACCGGCGATACCGATAATGACGATAGGGAACCAGTAAGATATTTCTCCCAATGGCTGAGCAAATAATGCCAACAATGGGAAGAGAGCGAATATGAACATTGCTTTCATACGAGCTGCATACGGGTCTTTACCTGTCTTGTTGATAATGATGGTAGGAAGTTTACCTCCGTAGATAGAGAACATTGTAATAGCGTAAAGCACGAAGATAAGCAACTGTGCTGTAGCTGTATCCGATGAGAATCCGTAAACGTCTGAAATGTATGCCGGAGTCCAGAACAAGAAGAACCACCATACACCGTCGGTCAAGAATTTACCCATGATAACCGCCCATGCCTGGCGGTAAGAAAGACACTGTAGGATAGAAAGCTTCTTTTCTTCTTTATCATTGTTTGCTTCAGTCTCTACTTCTTCGTTATCGTCTTGATGGATATATGCCAATTCAGCAGCGTTTACGCTCTTGTTTTCTTCGGGTTTCTTATAAACGAACAACCACAATCCCATCCAGATGAAACCTAAGGCACCGATGATGATGAATGCCATTTCCCATCCGTTGCCTACACCTACGTTCTTGAAGAATTTTGCTAAAGTAGGAATGCAGAGAGGAGCGATAAGTGCGCCCACTGTAGAACCCGCATTAAAGATAGATGTAGCGAAAGCGCGGTCTTTCTTAGGGAAGTATTCTGCTGTTACTTTGATAGCGGCAGGGAAGTTACCAGCTTCGCCGGCACCCAATACGATACGTGCAGCGATGAAGTAATATACGCTGGTGATAGCGATAGTAGCTGCTACGTCGCCACTTGCTTGAATCATATTGGCTACGTCGCCAAGTCCCACAGTGTGTTCTGTAGCCCATCCGCATAATGCGTGTAAGCAGGCACCTAAAGACCAAACAGCGATGGCCCAGAGATATCCCTTTTTACTACCAAGCCAGTCTACAAAGCGTCCGGCGAAAAGGTTCGCGATGGCGTATACGATAGAGAAAACAGCAGTAATGTAACCGTAGTGTGCATCGGTCCAATGGAATTCCGGTGCGATAAAATCTTTCCATGTTAAGGATAGAACCTGGCGGTCCAGATAGTTGACCGTAGTTGCAAAGAACAACATAGAGCAAATTATCCAACGATAATTTGTCATCTTATTGCCCTGTGTCTGAAATGTACTCATGATGATTAGATTAAAATATTGATTGTTAGGTTTGCAAATATACAGTTACTATTATGGTGTTAGATAGAAAAAATGACTATTTTAAGGTATTAATTGGTCTAGATGCAAAAAAAAGCGCAAAGACTTAATGAAAAGAATAATTATTGTAATTATTTCCACTAAGTCTTTGCGCCTGTTATGTTAGAGGCTTTAGTCTTATTTCATTTCTGTATATTTGATTTTGTCCATATCGCCATAGTCAAGGTTTTCGCCTGCCATACCCCAAATGAACATATAGTTGCTGGTACCTGCTGCAGCGTGGATAGACCATTCTGGAGACATTATAGCCTGTTCGTTAGCCAACCATACCAAACGTTCTTCCTGAGGTTCGCCCATTAAGTGGCAAATCATGTTACCCGGAGTAAGGTTGAAGTAGAAGTAAGCTTCGATACGGCGTGCGTGAGTGTGAGCAGGCATTGTGTTCCATACGCTACCCGGTTTCAACTCAGTAAGACCCATCTGCAACTGGCAAGGACCTTCCTGAAGTACATTGTTTACGATAAGCTGGTTGATTACACGGTCGTTGCTGTCTTCCATCTTACCTGCAGCCATAGAGTTAGCTTTCAGTGAGCCCTTACGTCCGTCAAGTGTAATCAGCTGAGTCTTGTATTCCTTGTGAGCGATAGCCGAGTTGATGTAGAACTTTGCAGGTTTAGAAGCGTCTTTGCTCTTGAAAGTAACTTTCTGCTTGCCACGACCTACGTAGATGGCTTCTTTAAAGTTCAGAGTGTATTCTTTACCGTCTACAGTTACGATACCTTCACCACCGATGTTGATAACACCAAGTTCGCGGTTGAACAAGAAGTAAGGAGCTTTCAAAGCATCGAATGTATCGAGAGTCAACTCTTTGTTTACAGGCACTGCACCACCAAAGATGAAACGGTCGTACATAGAATAAGTCAGGTTGATTTCATCAGCAGCCATAACCTTCTCCATCATAAAGCTGCTGCGCAGTCTTTGTGTATCGTAAGTCTTAACATCTTGCGGATTGCATGCTGTTTGCATACGTACATTAACCTGGGCATTTGCTGTCAGGGCAGCTACACCCATCATCATTGCGATAGCTAATTTTTTCATTTCTCTTTTATGTTTGTTTTATACTTATTATTCTATTATTTATTGTTCTTGCCTTCCTTTACGATGCGGCTGCGGTTGAACAACATCATACCGATGGTGATGATGCTCAATACACCCATACCTACGTATTCCAATTTCACGCCGTGATAGATTAACCATCCGAAGAGTGAAGAAGCAAAGTCGAGTGCTCCGGCTTCGAAACCATCAGGAATGTGTGCTGCCTTATCGCCTGTAGCGGCAAATACTGCGTTGGCTGCAGATGTAAATGCAGGAGCCATATCAGTAACGAAGTAAAGACCGATGATAAGAGCTACAAGACCGATGATCAAAGTCTTTACGATATTACCTTTAGTGAAAGGAAGAATCATTGGGAACAGGTAGAACATTCCGGCCAATGATGCCAAAGGCAAGAACTGATTGCCCGGCAAGAATACTGCTATAGCCAAGATTACCGGAATCAAGATAACCGATGCTACCAATGTAGTAGGATGACCGATAACCAAAGCTGGGCTCATACCGATATGTACTTTCTTACCGTTGAATTTAGTCTTAACCAATTCCTGAGTCTTTTCAGAGATAGGTTTCAAACCTTCGATAAACAATGAAGTGATACGTGGGATAAGTTCCATAACGGCACCCATGGTAACACCCAAGAAAAGAATCTTCTTGATGTCTACTTGAGCAGCCCAACCAATCAATGCACCTACGATAACACCAAGTACGAGCGGCTCACCCAATACACCGAATTTCTTCTTCAAACCGTCAACGTCGATGTCGAGTTTAGAGAAGCCCGGAATCAAATCGAGAGCCTTGTTGATGATGATAGCAAACGGAGTGAAGCTTTGGCAGAAAGGCTGCGGGATAGAGATACCTTCCAAATCGTAGTACTTCTGGAATTTGTCGGCTGTCAAGTCAGCGCATACCAAAGTAATGATATAACATACGATAGCTGCGAAGTAGCCCCACATCAAGCTTTCGCCCATTACGAAATATGCTACGGCACCGATAAATGCGAAATGCCAATAGTTCCAAAGGTCGATATTGACTGTTCTGGTAGTTTTTGTTATCAGCATAAGGAAATTGATACCTAAGCAGATAGGAATAATCAAAGCACCTACTGCAGTGTTATATGCAACAGCTGCGGCAGCGGGCCATCCCATATCGAATACCTTCAGCTGAAGGTCGTAAATGTCTGAAATAGATTTCAGGGGAGCATCGAAGTTGGTGGTAAGCAATGCGGTTACTACACCCAATCCTACGAAACCTACACCAACAAACAGCCCCGATTTAAGTGCCTTTCCGAATTTCATACCTATGCACAGACCTATCACTGTAAAGATAATAGGCATCATCACACTCGCGCCGAGGCTGATGATATAACTAAAAACTTGTTCCATAATTTAAAAGATTGTCTTCCTTTGAAATGTAATTTAGGGTTAATACTATTAATATTTAGGTCCAAAAATATAGTATTTTGACCGAAACGCCAATTAATTTTTTGATTTATTGACGATTGAAAGCTATTTTGTATGATTTTGTTCGTTATCGTGCACGATAATATGCTGTCTATAGAATTGTTTTTGCACAATATTAAAGGTGTAACCCGATGGAATGTGTTGGTGCGTCAATTAAAATTATGGTTGAAATTGTTGCTTTTAGTGCGGAATGTATAAGCGGTATCCCAAATAATCTAATTAAAAACACAGAAAATACACACACGCCAAATCTCTAACTCTTACTTTTGTATCGTGATAAAAACACTTTTAGAAAGAATTATTAACCGTTTAAATTTATATCATGAAACAAAGAAAAATTTTAGTGGCTTTGGTGATGAGCGTCGTTCTTTCTTTCTTAGGAACGATACAGGCAAAGACTGAATTCCCTGCCGGACAGAAACCTTGGTCGGTAAGAATGGTAGAGTCTGAAATGGCGCGTTACCCAGAAGCGTGGAGACTCGATTTTCAACCTGCGTTAAAGTGGGACTATTGTCATGGCCTTGAACTTGGAGCCATGCTCGATGTATACGATAGATATGGAGATAAGAAGATTTTCGACTATGCCTTGGCTTATGCCGACACTATGGTACATGCCGACGGATCAATCGTTAAATATAAAAAGGAGGAGTATAGCTTAGACCGTATTAATTCCGGAAAGATATTTTTCAGAATCTATGAGCAGACTCATCAGGAGAAATATAAGAAAGCACTCGATATGTTGAGAAGCCAGTTCGACGGTCAGCCTCGCAATGAGGATGGCGGTTTTTGGCACAAGAAAATCTATCCGCACCAGATGTGGCTTGACGGATTGTACATGGGTATGCCTTTCTTGGCTGAATATGCTTTCCGCAACAGCGAACCGCAGGATTATCAGGAAGTAGTGCGTCAGATTAAGTTGGTGGCAAAGCATACATATGACCCTGCAAACGGACTTTTCCGCCATGCTTGCGATGTGAGCCGTACAGAGCGTTGGGCTGATAAGAAAACAGGTCAGTCGCAGCACTGCTGGGGCCGTGCTTTGGGATGGTACGCTATGGCTATCGTTGATGTACTCGATTATATGCCTGTGCACGAAGAAGGAAGAGACACTGTTCTCGCTATATTCAATCACATCGCTCAGACATTGAAGAAATATCAGAGTCCCGAAGGTTTGTGGTATCAGGTAATGGACCGCAGCGGAGATAAAGGCAATTATCTGGAATCTTCTTGCTCTGCAATGTTCGTTTATTCTCTGCTGAAAGCACTCCGTAAGGGATATATAGACGAGTCTTATTTCGCAGTAGCACGTAAAGGTTATGAAGGTATCTTGAACAATTTTATCACCGTAGACGATAAAGGATTGATTTCAATAACAAAAGCTTGTGCCGTAGCCGGATTGGGCGGTAAGAACTACCGTATGGGTGATTATAACTATTATATCACAGAGCAGATTCGTGATAACGACCCTAAGGCTGTTGGTCCGTTTATCATGGCTTCATTAGAATGGGAAGCTTTGCCTAAAAAAAAAGTAGGTTTGTAGAACCTCGCCAGCTTATTGTAGCGCAAGACGGAACAGGCGATTACGCTACGATAACCGAAGCGGTGAATGCTGTACGCGCTTTTATGGATTTTAACGTGAAGATATATATCCGTAAAGGCGTGTATCATGAAAAGCTGATTGTTCCATCGTGGATTCAGCATGTAGAGTTAATTGGAGAGCAGGCGGACAGCACTGTAATCACTAATGCCGACCATGCCAACATCAACAATATGGGGACTTTTCGTACATTTACAGTGAGGGTTGATGGTAATGATATTACCTTCCGTAATCTGACGATAGAAAATAACGCTCCCAGATTGGGACAGGCGGTGGCTCTCCACACGGAAGGCGACTGTCTTCGCTTTATCGGTTGCCGTTTCTTGGGAAATCAAGACACCGTATACACCGGTAGGGCAGGAACTCGCATTCTCTTTTCGGGATGCTATATAGAAGGTACCACCGATTTTATCTTCGGATCGGCTTCCGCGTGGTTTGAAGATTGTGAGATACGTAGCAAAATTAATTCATACATTACAGCCGCTTCCACTCCTAAGGATGTAGCCTATGGGTATGTGTTCAACAAATGCCGGTTGACTGCCGAAGCTGGAGTTGACAAGGTGTTTTTAGGCCGTCCGTGGCGACCGTATGCCTACACCGTGTTCATGAATTGCGAGATGGGCAAGCATATACGTCCCGAAGGATGGGATAACTGGAGAAATCCGAAGAATGAAGCGACTGTGCGCTATGCCGAATACGGAAACAAAGGAGAAGGAGCTTTTGTAAAACAACGTGTGCCGTGGGCGCATGTACTGACTAAAAAAGAGGCGCAACTTATAACACGAGATAATTTCTTTAATACAAAACAGTAATAGAATTGATATGAAACAACTGATAAAATTCAGCATGTCTGGCTTAGCATTGTTTTTTGGCTTGATGGCTTGTGGCAGTGATAATCCTGGAGGCGACATTACAACAGGCGGGCAGACAGGAACTAATGGTGGACAGACAGGAACAACAGGCTCTGAAAATAACAAGTTGACAGAGTACGCTACTCCCGACCGCTCAAAAATCGCCGCATTTCCGGGAGCTGACGGTGCTGGTAAGTTTACTACCGGAGGTGCCGGAGGAACAGTGCTTACAGTAACCTCTTTGGCAGATGATGGTTCTAAGGGAACTCTTCGTTGGGCTATAAACCAAACCGGACCGCGTACTATCGTGTTCGCTGTAGGAGGTATTATAGAACTGAAATCGGCGTTGAAAGTTAAAAACGGAGATGTAACCATAGCCGGACAAACAGCTCCGGGTGATGGTATTTGCTTGAAGAACTATACATTCGGTATTCAGGCCGACAATGTAATTGTTCGTTTTATCCGTTCTCGTATGGGAGCCGATATAAAGCAAGATGGTGATGACGCTATGAACGCTTATAAAGGAAACGACAGAATCATCATCGACCACTGCTCTATGAGTTGGAGTACCGATGAGTGCGCTACTTTTTATAATAACACCAATTTCACTTTGCAATGGTGCTTGATAAGCGAAAGCCTTGCTAATTCAATCCACGAAAAGGGAGCGCACGGATATGGAGGTATATGGGGTGGAGAAGGAGCTTCATTTCATCATAACTTGTTAGCGCATCACACCAACCGTACTCCTCGCTTGTGCGGAAGCCGTTATACAGGTACGCCAGAAAAAGAAAAAGTAGAACTGTTTAATAATGTGATATATAACTATGGTTCAGAAGGTGCCTATGCCGGAGAGGGAGGTAGCTATAACTTCTTGAACAACTATTATAAGCCGGGTCCTTATACCGCTACCAAGTCTACTTACAACCGTCTTTTCACTGCGTACGAAGACGATGGTAAGAATAAGAATCAAAAAGGAGTGTATGGTCATTTCTATTTTGACGGCAACTATATGGATAACACTTGCGATAAGCTTAGTGACAAGCAGCGTAAGTCATTGGATAATGTGAATTCCGACAATACGCTAGGTTTGGCTATGAAGAGCGAATTTACAGACAAGAGCAATTTGTTGGCAACGAAAGCGTTCGAGATAGCAGAACACGCTTCATTGCAGTCGGCTAAAGATGCATTCGAATCTGTTTTGAGTCTTGCGGGAGCTTCATATAAGCGCGATGCCGTAGACACCCGTATTGTGGAAGAAACCCGCAAAGGTACATATACTTACGAGGGCACCAATGGCGGTACTTTAGGAATGATAGATAAACCGTCTGATGTAGGTGGTTGGCCTAATTATGCAAATGGCACCGCGGCTGTAGATACAGACGGCGACGGTATTCCAGATGAGTGGGAGAAAAAAAACGGCTTGAATCCAAACGATAAGTCGGACGGAGCGAAATACAATCTCAGCCCCAGCTACACTAATTTGGAAGTTTATCTGAATAGTTTGGTAGAAGGATTGTTCCCCACAAAGTAATCAGTCTGTGCCGGCATTGATTTGGGTCAAGAAATATAGTCGACTCAAAAAATAGGAGCCGAAATATTTCTGCTGTATAACGTTCAAAAACTATATTTGCAAAGGAATAATGATTCAAGAAATACAAATGTGGGATATAAATATATGTATTTCTAAAGCCTAAAGGAAATAAGCATTCAACGAGTAAAAGAGAGAGAATGTGAGCTTTTGTAACAAGGGTCATCGTAAGCGGTGGCCCTTTACTTTTTTTATAGAATCAATTCATAGTCGGCTACTCCCAAGTATTGTCCTGCCTTGAATGCCACTTCATAGAAAGCCGATACCTTTTTAAATCCTAATTTTTCATGCATTATGCAGCTGCCGGTATTCTCGGCTGTGATGCACGCTATCAAGGCATGTAATTTTCTGTTTCTACATTCTTCGATTAGGCGTTTCATTAAGAGCTGTCCTATGCCTTTACCAGTATGTTGAGGCGCTATATATACGGTAGTTTCCGCCGTAAGTTGGCAAGCCTTTCTTGTTTTCCATGAATGCGCATAGCAATATCCGGCTATCGTTCCGTCTATTTCATATATATAATAAGGATAGTCAGTCGCGATATTCCTTATATTATCCAGCATCTGCAGTTCCGTTACAGGTATAGTGTCGAACGTAGCTATGCTGTTGGCCACATAATAATTATATATCTCGGTTATTTCTCTGCAGTCTGCTTCTCTGACTTCGCGTATCATATCGTAATAATATTAGGAGTTAAAAAGTAAGGGCTGTACAGAAATGATTTCTACACAGCCCTATATTATTCAGAAAATCTTATTTCTAGAATTAGAACAATTTAGAAGGATATTCTCCAGCGTCTACCAAAGCCTGAATCTTATCTACTACACCCTGACGGTCGGCAGCGTAAGTAACGCCGAACCAGTGAGAAGTAGTATCGAGAACCTTCACTGTTGATGTGCCTTCGTTAATCAATTTGTTAACCATCAACGGAATGAAATATTCTGCTTTAGGTTTGTCGATGTTTTCTTTCAGAAATTCCACGAAGAAATCTTCAGAATATTTGAAATAATCAGGAGTGAATCCCCACATGTTCATTGAAACAGGAGTATTATCAGGTATAGCTACCCATTCACCGTTTTCGTCTTTGTAAGAAACAGCATCGTTTACGCGCATGATTTCTGTACGTTCTACTACTGTAGCTAAGCAATCCTTGTCGTCAGTAGAGCAAACACCACGTGCTACTGTACCGCTTTCGCTCAATGTGTTACCTACACGGAAACCTACCATGCAGTAGTCGTTCTTAGAGCCTTCTGGAAGTTCTGACAAGTATTTGCCAAGAACTGCGAAGCTGTCGCGTCCGTAGAAGTCGTCAGCGTTGATAACTGCGAAAGGTTCTTTGATAACGTCCTTACCCATCAACACAGCGTGGTTAGTACCCCAAGGTTTCTTACGATCTGCCGGGCAAGTGAATCCTGCTGGCAAGTTGTCGATATCCTGAAATACTACTTCTACCGGAATATGGTTTTCGTATTTGCTGACAATTATTTTGCGGAAATCTTCTTCGAAATCTCTACGGATAACAAAAACTAGTTTACCAAATCCGCCGCGGATAGCGTCGAAAATTGAGTAATCCATGATAGTTTCTCCATTTGGACCCAGTCCATCGAGCTGCTTCAAGCCTCCGTAGCGGCTTCCCATGCCAGCAGCTAGAACAAATAAAGTTGGTTTCATAAGTATGCTTTTTGTTAATGACTGTACAAAGGTACGTAATAAATAAATATTATAAGGTACGTATATCGTCTAAAAAGATGTTAGAATTATTCTTTTTGGGGCGTTTTGTACGTTTTATGTCCCGATTATTATTAGCGACTGAGTTTTTTAACAAGCGTAAGAAATAAGAATGTAATGACAACGGCTGCACAGCTGCCGGTGGTAAGCTCCTTAGTTTGCTTTAAATATCTTTTTTCAGCTTTCAGCTTTAATCGTTCTATGGTAGCTGGAACTTCATTTCTGTATACAACATCCGAGGCGGATAGACCAAAGATATCCGAAGGGAGCATAGTGGGAGCTGCCGTTACGCAAATCCAATGTTGTCCCGGTCCCCAATAACTGTCGTCTGTTTTGTTTCTTACATTAAAATCGTAAGACGAAATAGAGAAAGCGAAAAGTGCTGTGGCAATTATAGAAAGAGCAACAAGCGCTTTGCTGATATTAATAAGTATTGTACCCGAAGAAGAGGTCCTGCTTTGAGTTGCGCGTATAGCGGTGGGGCGTGTGTGGACTTCTTGTGGCGAGTCGTTCATTTTTAGCGGACTGCCGCAATTCATGCAAAACTTACTGTTATCGTTATTTTTCTTTCCGCAGTTTGGACAAAACATATCAGTATACCCTAAATCGTGTCGGGCGCAACTATTGATTTAAACTTTTTCTGCTTATTTGGGCAACTTCTGCCAATCCCATATTAATAAGTAAGAGTATTACTATCCATGCACATACCAGAAGGAATATAGGTCCGGCATAAATCTCCGGAAGTATGGCACTGCACAGTGGGCAGTCCCAAAGAGCGTGTAATACTACCGGTATGGCAAATAACCTTAGGAATCGTGAGTCGGAAAATATATATGAATCGATAGGCTTTGCCGCCGCTTTAGACGCTATTACCATAGCCGCTCCAGATATGGCAGCCCATACCACATGTCCGCCCGGAGCCAAGAAGCCTCTTAAAAATATATTGTTCATCATAAAAGAAAATCCTCCGGCAAGAAAGCAGTTGAATGAATAGCCAGCCGACTCGAATGCTGCGAATCCCGCTCCTACACATGCCCCTATAAGCAAGGCACGCAGAATAGTAGGATGATGCATTCTCTTTAAAAACAGATAAACGATGATAGCCTTACCTGCTTCTTCGAACAATCCCGTAAGGAAAGCTCCCACATAATCCAACTCTCCGGTAGGGAATAGGGTTATAATAAATAAGGTGGCCACAAGCGATGCGCATCCGCCTATCAAAAATACTATTATTACGTTATATAGACTATAATCTTTCCAGACGTTAAGCTCCAGAAACATTATCATTACTGATAATGGAACAGCCAATGACCCCAGCATAATAAGTCCGGGTAGCGTATTTGAGTTTTGGAAAGATGTGCAGCAAATCCATAAAAGTACGGCTGCAATGCTGAAAACTGCGAATACACGGCTGTAGAACCAAGGCTTAGGCATCTCGCTTAGAATAGACGATGGCGGCGGTGTTGTCTTTTTCGTACCGCAGATGAAAATCTCTTCCGCTTCTTCGCGAGTGTGCGATTTGAATATGTCGGTGAATAGAATCTTCCAGTTCAAATCATCGTTATTAGTGCCTATATAATCAGAGAAGAAGTTTGAAATGGCATTTCCTTTTTTAGGATGCGGACGAGCCGTAGTTCTTCTTGCGGCGAGTGGATTTCCGCAAGAAATACAGAATTTGGCGTCGTCGGCATTCTTGCTACCACAGTTAGGACAGAATCTCATATTGTATCGGGTATTATGTTATTGTTATTTGGTAGTTCGTTTTTTTATGAGTTTACGCAGGAAGAATAAGATAGCGGTCACCACTGCACAGATTGCGATTTTCAGTGTTGCTTGAAGTGAATAGTGTTTCATTGTGGCTTCTTTAATCTTAGCTACATTAGCTTCAGACATGATTGGGTCTTCACCATAATCCAGCGAAAGCACGTCGCGTATAGGAATGTTTGAATTGATTGTTCCGGAACAGTTTAGTACATCGCCGTTGTAGCTATAGCACAATAATCCTCCTGTTATTTTGTCTGCTATGCTTACAGATACATAAACACTTCCTTTGCCCCATCCTTTAGTTTCAACGTCTTGTTTTATATCAAAGCTTGAGCGGCTTGCAACTACCAGAATGGTTAATACGCAAGATGCGAAAAATAATAGATTACAGACAGCTCTAAGAAGTTTTTTCATCGCAGATTCGTTTCCTGCAGAGTTATTAGAAAACTGATTGTTCATGTTTTTAGTATTTCTTGCGGCGAGTGGATTTCCGCAAGAAATACAGAATTTGGTATTGTCGGCATTCTTGCTACCACAGTTAGGACAGAATCTCATATTGTATCGGGTATTATGTTATTGTTATTTGGTAGTTTGGTTATTTCTTGTGTCAAAAGTATAAATAATGTAATTACAGTGCAATATATAGACTATTAATTATTTATAGGAACTATCAAGATTTCGGAGTCATTCTATTTTCTCGCACTGCGACAAGAAAAATATGTAAAAATTATCAGCCGTACGATAAAACTCCATATCTTTACCCGCTGAAAACATAGCGATGATTGTATTTTTTAATACTATGATTTAACACGGTCTATTAATACTTCTGTAGCTATGTTCTTTATGATAATAACCTTTATGTAATTCATATTATGAGACGATTATTCAGCTCTTTCATTATGTGTTTGGGTTTGTGCTGTGCTCATACCTCGGTGGCTTTTGCCGCTCAAGACGGTTCGCAGGTAACAACTTCAGACCCTTGGCAGGATGCCACCGTTACTAATATCAACCGAATGCCGATGACCGCTCACTACTTGCCTTTTACAAGCGAGAACGGGGCATTGACCCAATTGAGCATGGACGACGCGCGTCGGTTCAAGTTGAACACACAGACCGAGCGCAGATGCTCATTGAATGGCGTGTGGAAATTCAAGCTCGTTAAGAATCCGGGACTTGCTTTGACCGATTTCTTCAAGTCATCTTACGATGTAAGCGGATGGCAAGACATCAATGTGCCCGGCAGCTGGGAGTTGCAAGGCTTCGACGCACCTATTTATACTGACGTTACTTATCCGTTTAAAGCGAATCCTCCTTTCGCACCGCAGGACTATAACCCCGTAGGACATTACGTGCACGAGTTCACAGTGCCTCAGGATTGGAACGGAATGGATGTTATTATGGACTTCGAAGGCGTTGAATCGGCTTTTTATCTTTGGATAAACGGAAAGATGGTAGGCTATAGCGAAGATAGTCGCCTGCCGGCTCATTTCGACATTACCAAATATCTGAAGAAAGGAACAAACCGTTTGGCGGTTAAAGTATTCCGTTTCAGCGACGGCAGTTATCTGGAAGACCAAGACTACTGGAAATATAGCGGCATAGAGCGCGATGTATTTATTCAGGCTCGCCCTAAGAGTAGAATGAACGACTTTGTATTGGGTAATTCGCTTGTCAATCGTTATAAAGACGGCGACTTTAAGCTCGATGTAAATATGCTAAATCCGCAGAAAGGTCAGAAGGTAGAAGTGAAGATACTTTCGGCCAACGGAAAATCAATCTTTACCGAAAGTAAGAACATCGCTTCTGCTGCAGATACACTGATTCACTTTGCCAAAGTGCTTAAAGACGTGCAGCCGTGGAGTGCGGAGTCACCTTATTTATATACGCTCGTCATCAATACTACCGATAAGAACGGAAAAGTACAAGAAAGTGTGGCTCAGCCTTTCGGATTCCGTATAGTAGAAATGAAGAATGGACAAATTCTAGTTAATGGCGTAGCGCTTACATTCAAGGGTGTTAACCGTCAGGAACACGATGCCGTGCATGGCAGAACTTTAACCGTAGAAGATATGGCGAGAGACGTTAAGATGATGAAGCAGTTCAACATCAATGCCGTGCGTACTTCTCATTATCCTAACTATTCAGAATGGTATCAGCTGTGCGATAAATACGGACTTTACGTAGTGGGCGAGGCTAACATAGAATGTCACGGTATCCTTGATACGGAATATAAGGAACTTGCCGATAAGGAAGACTGGTATCCGGCTTTCCACGACCGTATGTACCGCATGATTAAGCGCGACCGCAATCATACTTCTATCGTTATCTGGTCTATGGGTAACGAAAGCGGTTACGGACCTAACTTCGAGAAAATTTACGATATGGCTAAAGCGATGGATAATACTCGCCCTGTGCAGTACGAAGGCGGAGGATATAACGCCAAGTCGGATATCTACTGTCCGATGTACGCCCGCATCTGGGCTTTGCGTCGTCACGTAAATCAGCGCGACGCCCGTCCGCTCATTCTCTGTGAATACGCTCACGCTATGGGTAACAGCGAAGGTAACTTGAAAGACTATTGGGACCTTATTTATAAGTACGATCAGTTGCAAGGCGGATTTATCTGGGACTGGGTAGACCAGACCTTTGCTAAGACCGACGATAAAGGACATAAGTTCTGGGGCTACGGCGGTGATATGGGATATGTAGGCGTAGTGAACGACTCAAACTTCTGCGCCAACGGATTGGTAGCGGCCGACCGCTCTCTGCATCCTCACATCTGGGAGGTGAAACATGTATATCAGAACATCGCTTTCGAGGCTGTTCCGTTTATGCAGAATCGCATCAAGGTAACCAACAGATTCGATTATATCACATTAGATAATTATCAGTTGGCTTGGGCAGTAGAAGCGAATGGCGAAACTTTAAAGAACGGTAAGATGGATTTCCCTCATCTCTTGCCTCATACAAGCGGAGAAGTGGAGATTCCGATGGGCGCACTGCCTGCCGCTGCCGATAAAGAGTACTTCTTGACTCTGCGTGCTTATAGCAAGAAACTTAGCGGAGCCATTCCTGCTGGACACGAGGTAGCCATAGAACAGATGCAGTTGCCCGTGCAGCTGGTTAAGAAAGCAGAAGTAGCAGCCGGACAGCTTAAAAAGACAGAAACAGCCGACGAAATCTCTATCAATGGCACAGGATATAGCGTAACCTTCTCTAAGAAGAGCGGCGAGATGACATCTTTGAAATACGACGGTAAGGAGATGCTGATAGCAGGCTTGCAACCCAACTTCTGGCGTGGCATTACAGATAACGACGTAGCCAACGGCACACAAGAGCGTTGCGTTACTTGGCAGTACGCCGGCAGCAAGATGGTACTTAAGAGCATTAAGGATGAGGTCGCAAGCGCAGAAAACAAGGCTAAGATAGTAGTGTCGTTTGATATGCCCGAGCAAGAATCGCAGTTAGAGGTGACTTACGAAGTATTGCCCAACGGAAATATTGGTGTGAATATGCACTTTATTCCGGGCAACAAGCCATTGCCTGAAATGCCTCGTCTTGGTATGCGCATGATACTGAAGAAAGACTACGACCAAATGACTTGGTTGGGCCGCGGACCTCAGGAAAACTATGCCGACCGTAAGAGCGGTTACCTTATCGGTAAGTACTCTGCCAGCGTATGGGAACAATATCATCCGTACGTAAGAGCTCAGGAAACCGCCAATAAGTGCGATGTCCGCTGGTTTACCCTTGCTTCTAAAGACGGTCAAGGCATTAAAGTAGAAGGAAATGAACCCCTCAGTGTAAGTGCATGGAACTTCCCGCAAGAAGACTTGTACTACATTCCGTCGATGATAAAGCGTCGTCATGGCGGCTGCATCGATAAGAAAGACATGGTATGGGTAAATATCGACCACAAGCAGATGGGTGTAGGTGGTGATAATACTTGGGGTGCGCAGGTACATCCTGAATATACCATCACTCCGCATGAATGGAGCTATGGCTTTGTTATCATGAAGAAATAATTTAAGTTTTATCATAGTCTGTATTGGCTCTGCCATAATGATGAAGTCGTCTCACTTCGAACGATACGCACGTTCACATCGGTCGATACGAACGCTCACACCGACCGATACGAACGTTAGCACCGTTCGAAGTAAGATGACTTTGTTTAATATTATGCTTAATTTATGTTAGTAGAGTGGTTATATTCTTTAAAAATAAGTCATTTATATTACACGCCAATATTGATGTAAATCAGATAAAAAAGATATATTTGCATGAAAATGGCGGGTGATAAATACATAATTAATTGCTAAAACAATACGGATATGGAAAGAATGTATGAAGAGAAGATTCAGGCCAGCGTGGAGAGTATTTTCACGATGCTGGCTAAGCGACTGGACGAAGAGCAAATGAAGATGGTACGTGCGGCGTATAACTTTGCGGCGGTGGCTCACAAGGACCAGAAGCGTAAAACTGGCGAGCCGTATATTATACATCCCATAGCCGTGGCGCGTATCGTTGCCGAGGAGATGGGCTTGGGAGCGAACCCGGTGATGGCGGCATTCCTCCATGACGTGATAGAAGATTGTCCATATACTATTGATGATATCCGCGAACGTTTTGGCGATGACGTGGCTTTTCTTGTTGGGGTGGTTACTAAGCAGAAGAAGGCTAAGTACGATAAGTCTAAGCAGGTAGATAATTTCCGTCAGATATTATCGTCGGTGCAGTTTGATGTGCGTGCCATATTGGTGAAGTTGGCCGACCGTCTTCATAATATGAGGACATTGAGCAGTATGCGTCCCGACAAGCAGATGAAGATAGCTTCTGAGACCGACTATTTCTATGCGCCTTTGGCTAATCGTCTCGGTTTGTATAATGTGAAGACAGAGCTTGAGAACTTATCGTTCCGTTACCGCTGTCCTCGTGAGTATGACAAGTTAGAGAAACAGTTGGCCGAGCTGCAGTTGGCAGAAAAGGATGATGTAGATGCTTTCGTAGCCAAGGCTCAGGAAATATTGGCAGCCAATGACATTGAGGCTCGCATAGAATTGCGTATGCGTTCGCCTTACAGTATCTGGCGCAAGATGCAAGCTCATGGATGCGACTTCCATCATGTTGACGGCAAACACTACTTACGCATTATTTATAATGCCGACGGATTGCATGAGGAGAAAAAAATGAGTCTGCATATCTATTCCGTGCTTTCAGACAATTTCAAGGAGCGTCCATGCTCTGTAGTAAACTATATCAATGCGCCCAAGGAGAACGGTTATCAGAGTTTCCACGTCAAGGTGCTAAATACGCAAGGCACGTGGGAAGAGATACATATCTCGTCAGAGCGTATGATACGCAATAACCGTTTTGGTTGTACGGCCGAGCGTACAGAAGAGAACGTAAAGGCTTGGCTTGAGAAGTTCAAGGAGGTGCTTAAAGACATCGCTTTCCACACCAATGAAATGGATTACATGGATGGTGTTACGGCATCGTTCTATTATGATAACATAATCGCTTTCACGCCAAAAGGAAGATGCATAGTGCTTCCAAAGGACGCCACGGCGCTCGATTTCGCTTTTGAAATTCATACCCAGGTGGGGCTTCATGCTGTTTATGCACGCGTAAACGGTAAGCTGTCTTCGGTAAAGACTGTACTTCATCGTGGCGACTGTGTAGAGATAGGAACAGCCGATGATGCCATGCCCGAAGCTGATTGGCTCGGTCATGTGTTGACCTATAAGGCTAAGCGCAGTCTTGGCAGTTTCTTTGCCAACCGTCCTGTGATGGAGTATAAACGATGTACGTGTTGTCATCCTCTGCCTGGGGATGAAGTAATAGGATTCAAGGGTGCTGACGGAAAAATTACCTTGCATAAGCGCAATTGTCCTTCTGCTATACGATTAGCTTCGGAGCAGGGCGACTCTATTGTGGCGGTTAATTTTGAGGAGGACGATAGATTCTTATTTCCTGTGCGTATCTACATACGCGGCGTAGACCGTCATCATCTGCTTAGCGATGTGGTGGCTTGCGTAACGGAGAAGCAAAATCTGTCTATCTCAAAGCTCGTCACAGAGACAAAAGACCGCATTGTGGAAACCACAGTAGACTTTGAGGTACATTCCGCCGAAGAGTTGCAGCAAGCCATTGACAGCATTGGCGAGATTAATAATGTGGATGAAGTAGCGAGAGTTGATATAGAATAATGTAATAATATACGTGTCTTTTAGAAGTTGTGCCCGACACGAATTAGGGTTGAGTGTATGAAAAATATTCTTTTTGTGGTATTTATGCTTTTGGCGTCTATGACTTTTTATTCTTGTGACTCATCGAAGAAAGAATTGCGTGCCAATGTTGAATCTGTTAACTCAGAGTGCCCTATTGACTTGGGTATGTTTGGTGAAATATCAAGCATGGAATTTAATGAGGATGAAGATGATGTCGTTTTTACCATGACTATCAGTAAGGATATGCCTATTAAAATTTCAGCCTTAAACAAACTGAAGAATACTCTTAAAAGAGCGATGTTAGGATCATGGGCTGAGTCGGAGGATGGTATTAAGATGATGAAAGTAATAGCTAAAGCCGACTCAAAGATTACGATTGTTTTGCAAACCGAGGGCACGAATCAAAATGTTAAGATTAAAGTTTCGAAGGATGAGGTACGTGATTTGGCTGACGGAAAGATTGACCCTATTTCGCCTCGTGACTTGTTGGAAATCTATGTAACATCTACAAATGCTCAGTGCCCGATGCAGGTTGATGAATTGACAACCTTATCATCGGCTTCTCTTGAAGGAGACAATTTTGTTTATAATTATAGCATAGACGAAAGTTCTATTTCTATGGCGAGTATAGAGGAAAACAGGGAGTCTATAAAAGCTAATCTGAAACAGGTTTTATCGGGTTCAGACCCAACAATAAAGCAGATGGTAAGTGTATGCAAGAATGCTGATACTGGTATTTTATACAGATATGTGGGAGATATATCGGGTAATGTATGTATTATAAAGTTCAGTCCGTCAGAATTAAGTGATTTTTGATTTCTAATAATTGATAAGGATATATATAGAATAATAGCGGCTACAACTATATGGTTTATAGTTACAGCCGCTATTATTGTGTATTGCTTATAGATTTGAAGCTAAAATCATTTGCCGTATGATAAATCTATGTAACTTTAGCCTCTTAGAATGCGGCGACAATCGTTTTTGTATGGCTGCGTAAACTGAAATACATGGCACAAAAAATGAAAAAAGCAATAGTTGTAGGCGCTACTTCGGGAATAGGACTTGAAGTGGCTCGTCTTCTTGCAAAACGAGGATATAAAGTTGGTGTGGCAGGCCGACGTGTAGAGCGTCTTGCTGAGGCTGTAAAATCGACAGAAGGCATTGTTACATACCGACAGATAGATGTGAACGATGAGAATGCGCCTATAAAACTCCGTGAACTTATAGCCGAACTTGGCGGCATGGATCTCTATTTTCATAGCTCGGGCATAGGGTGGGAGAACTGCGAACTTGACATAGACCGTGAAATGAAGACGGTAGAGACTAATGCAGTAGGCTTTACCCGTATGGTGTCGGCTGCATATCGTTGGTTGGCAGATAATAATAAGGAGGGACGTATAGCCTGCATTACATCCATAGCCCGTACACGCGGTCTTGGTGCAGCTCCGGCTTATTCGGCTACCAAGCGATTTCAGTCGCATTATTTGGAATGCCTTTCGCAGCAAGCCCGAATGAGGGGTTTGAAAATACGCATCACCGATATCCGTCCGGGCTTTGTGGCTACCGACTTGATAGCCGGAAGTCATTTCCCCTTGCAACTGTCGGCAGAGAGTGTAGCGCGTACCATTGTTAAGGCTATAGAGCACGGCAAAGAGATAGTGACTATAGACTGGCGTTATCGTCTGCTCGTAGCGGCTTGGAGCTTCATTCCAAGATGGATGTGGATAAGAATAAAGTTTGCTAAATAATCATAGATTATGAAGGACACTAGTATATCGACCGGTGTTTACGAGCAGATAATAAATCGCCTCTTTCAATTGAAGTTGGATAAGGTAGACACTGAACGTTTTTATATAGGAAAGAAAATTATATCGAAAGATGACGCAGTGCATATTCTGAGCAAATATCTGCAGCGTCTCATCGAAATAGCGTTTGTGGGCAGTCCAGAAGACCTGAACGTAAATAAATACACTGATTTTGTAAACTCGGTCATTAAGACGTTAGGAAGGGAGTTTAGCGTAGATGATGCGGAACTCGATTTGATAGATGCTCAGAAAAGTATCCTTACTGCCGTAGTAGACCGTACGAATTGTGAATATCCGGATATAGAGAAACATTTGAGGGCCATTACGCCCGTTACATCACTGAGTCGAAGCGCACTGTTTTTTGGAGGCAGAGGTCCTGCCGATATGGAGAGCGAGTTGAACCGCGAAATTCTATGTGCCGACGAGATATGTTGGGTAGTATCTTTTATCAAAACAAGCGGATTAAATCTGCTTTGGAATAGTTTGCGCAAATTCACAAGCGAAGGTAAGAAATTACGTATTATTACGACTACCTATACTGGAGCTACAGATTATGATGCCATAGCTCGACTTGCTACGCTGCCTAACACCGAAATCAAGATTTCGTATGACGGGACACAAGACCGCCTACATGCCAAGTCATACATATTTCTTCGCAATTCAGGCTTTCATACAGCATATATTGGCTCCAGCAATCTTTCTCATTATGCTTTGAAAGACGGAAAAGAGTGGAATTTCAAGGCTACTCAGTTCGAACTGCCTCAGGTAATAGAGGAAGTTCGAAATTCATTCGAGACATATTGGTGCGACACTACGTTCGAGGATTTCATACCCGGTGTAAGCGACGAGCGACTGAAGAAGGCACTTGGAACAGATTGGGAAATTCCTTTGCTCGATTTTTCGGCTCTCGATTTGATGCGTGCCAAAGATTATCAGCAAGAGATTCTAGAAAAATTAGATGTAGAGCGAAATGTACACGGACATTTTCGTAATCTGGTGGTAGCTGCTACGGGAACAGGAAAGACGGTTGTCGCAGCTTTCGACTTTAAGCGTTATCGTGAGGCGCATCCCGACTGCCATTTCCTCTTTATTGCACATCGTCAGGAGATTTTGCGTCAGGCCATGCAGACGTTCCGTATTGTGCTAGACGATCCTAATTTCGGCAGTGTGTGGGATGGCAATAACGAACCTTCCAACTATCAGCATGTTTTCGCCAGCAAGGATACGCTGCGTAATCGACTGGACGGTCTGAATCTAACCGAAGATTATTACGATTATATGGTAGTAGACGAGGTACATCACATCGTGGCTCCTACATACGTCAAGCTTATTACGTACTTTAAGCCAAAGATATTGCTTGGACTGACGGCAACACCAGAACGTACCAACGAACAAGAGGATATCACCGTATTTTTCGATGGCCACATTTCGGCTGAGATTCGTTTGCCGGCAGCTTTGAACGCAGGATTACTTGCGCCTTTCCATTATTATGGCATACCGGATAATGTAGACTTATCAGAGGTGAAATGGAGCGGGCACGGTTATGATATTTCAGAACTATCGCGCGTTTATACACAGAACGACTTCCGTACGGGACTTATTTTAAAGAAGATGCAAGAGTATATCGGGAGCACTCGTCTGCATAAAGTGCGTGCGCTTTGCTTCTGTGTAGACAAGGAGCACGCCAAGTTTATGAATGCCAAGTTTACGTTAGCAGGATTAAAGACCGACGTACTGACTAGCGATGATAGCACTAATCATCGTAATCTTGTGAAGAAGCAATTGCAAGCAGGAATAATTAACTATCTGTTTGTAGTTGACCTTTTTAATGAGGGTGTAGATATTCCAGAAGTTGATACCATCCTCTTTCTTCGTCCTACAGAAAGTGCTACGGTGTTTATTCAGCAGTTTGGTAGAGGACTTCGTTTGCATAAAGATAAAGACCATCTCACCGTACTCGACTTTGTCGGACATTCGCGTGCGGAGTTCAGCTATAAGGAACGATTCGAATCATTGATAGGTCGTCATTCGCGCAGTATAAAAGAAGAGATAGAAGGCGGTTTTACAAATGCCCCTTTCGGTTGCAAGATTATTTTAGAAGAAAAAGCTAAAGAAGAAATCATTGCCAATATCGACGGTTATCTTCGAGGTTTGAACAGAAATCGGATAGTTAAGGAAATAGCCGCTTACCACAATGTTTGCAGCGGAACATTTTCATTGCAAGGCTTCTTGGCTTACAGTCACGTGCCTTTTCATAAAGTATACGGCAGTCTTACATGGGGCGAACTGTGTCATTTGGCAGGTGTGCGTACGGAAGTCTCGGTACACGCTTCACAGATAAAATACGCAGTGACAAAGAAGTGGCTGGCTACGGACTCGTTTTCATATTTTACGCAACTATTACGTTTTGCCGAATGTGGATTTAAATGTGATACTGCAATCTTTTCCGAACAAGAGAAGCGTTGCGCCGTGATGCTTTACTACGATTTGTTTGACCAAGCCGGGAATTACGCAAGTATAGATGAAATGTTTCGTGACATTGCTTCCGATGAATTGTTTGTAGAAGAGTTTAAGGAGATAGTATCTTATTTGAGAGACAGATGTTCTGCTCCCGAAAAGGAAGATAATTCGGTTTATAAGCAGTGGAATCCCTTGCGTTTGCATGGAGTTTACTCAAAAGCACAGATACAGGCGGCTCTTGGACTATCTACTATAGAAAGAAAATCATCTTCGCGCGAAGGCGTTGAACGCTTGAAAGATATAAAACTAGAAGCCATGTATGTAGACATTATCAAGAAACGCGAGGAAGGATCTATGACCGCATATAAAGACTATGCACAGAATCGTGAGTACTTTCATTGGGAGACGCAGAACCGAGTGCGCGAGGGCAGTAGAGAGGCAGAAGCGTATCGAAATGGCGAGAATAACATGCTATTGTTTGTAAGGCAGCAGGTAGAGCATCCCGACTATGGCTGCAGAATGGGCTTTACGTATCTGGGGCAGGTAACTCTGAAGAGCATTGAAGGTTCTAAGCCAATGCAGATAGTATGGCATTTAAACACCCCAATGTCGGAGGCGACGTATGCCTTTGCTAGTCAGTATAAAGCTATTGGATGATAAAGAATATGGAAGAGAAGAAAAAAATAGAGGTTGTGGCCGCTGTAATCTATGATGGCGACAAAGTATTTGCCACGCAAAGAGGCTATGGTGATTGGAAAGATTGGTGGGAATTCCCCGGTGGAAAGATGGAAGTTGGAGAGACTCCAGAAGAGGCCCTTAATAGAGAGATACGTGAGGAGTTAGCAGCGGAAATCGCTGTAGGTAATTTGCTCACAACAGTGGAGTACGACTATCCGAAGTTTCATCTTACGATGCATTGTTATATGTGCAAGGTAGAAAGCGGAAACCTCACACTGCTTGAGCACGAAGCCTCGCGTTGGCTGAAACGAGATGAACTTAACTCAGTAAAATGGCTTCCAGCCGATGAAAAAGTGGTAATAGCATTAAAACAACTATGTCCCTTCTTATGAAAATCTCTATACTTAGCCTAAGTATATAAAAACTTAACCTAAGAATATATATACTCAACTTAAGTTTATATATTCTTAGGCTGAGTTTATAGTTTCTTTGCCAAGAAGCTAACTTTTTATATTTGAAAAATCGAGCTTTTAATAGGCTTTGTCATAGCATCACTATTAGAAAAGATTTTTTCGTCTTTTCGCCAGAATCTTAATATTTATCTGTACATTTGCACCAGAAATATCAAGAGCAGTTTAATCTGCACCAACCGAGCAAGACAGCCGCGGTGGTCAAGATACGATGTGGAAGATTAAGTTTAACTTCAAAAAAATGTCATTATGAACAATTCTATTTTCAATGATTTCGTTGCACATTTCGCAACCGCTTCTATCACTTCACTTGTAGAATCTTTTAATAGTCAGGTAGGAAACCGAGGTTTCACATCTGCACGTGCCGCGCACGACGTAGCTCTAATCAGGGAACTTATCCGTCGTGGTATCGATGTGTCTGCCGTGTACGACGGCAAGTGGATCTCGTTTGCTAAACGAGTGGTTCTCAATAATAATAAGTTGGAGATTGCCGGATAAAGTTATCCGCTTAAAATAATAGAAAATCCCATGATACCGTCTGCTCTTGGTGTCATGGGATTTCATTGTTTCTTTAGTTTTTGTTTTTTTTGTCTACGTCAGCATTATGCAAAGCATAAATGTAAAACATAAAATCTCTTATTGTTCCCCAAAAAAGTGTAGTTTTGCAGCGAGAGATTTTAATAACTTCATTATTGACTAAAAAATTAATAGGTATTATGAAACAAGAATCAAGCAAGAACTTCGTTGTGCCCTTGGCTTTTGTGGGACTAATGTTCTTTACTTTAGGTTTTGCGCTAGGCATCAACTCTTTCCTTATCCCAGTGCTGAAAGGATCGCTTAATTTGTCTTCGGGAGTGGCTTACCTGCTACTGGCTGCCACATTCATTCCGTTCATCCTCTTCGGTTATCCGGCTTCGCGCACCATTGCGGCTGTAGGCTACAAGCGTACTATGGCAATTTCGTTTGTTATTTTTGCCTTGGCTTTCGTAGTGTTCGTTATGTCGGCTAAGAATGAGAGCTTCATACAGTTTTTGGTAGCTTCGTTTACTAGTGGCATAGCTAATGCCTATCTGCAAGCCTCGGTAAATCCATACATCACAATACTTGGCCCTATTGACAGTGCCGCACGTCGTATCAGTATGATGGGAATTTGCAATAAACTTGCTTGGCCGGTGGCTCCGCTGTTCTTTGCAGCCGTAGTGCCCGATAGCACTAATGTGCAGATAGCCGACCTTTACTTGCCGTTCTATATTATCATTGGAGTATTTGTATTGCTGAGCATTATTTCGCTTATGGCTCCTCTGCCTGAGGTGAAGGCGACCGGTGAGGATGAAAACTCAGCAGATGACTGTCCTTACGCAGCAGGCAAGACCTCGATATGGCAGTTTCCGCACTTGCTGCTTGGAGTTGTAGCCTTATTTATTTATGTAGGTGTTGAGACTCTTGCGCTCAGTACAGCTATAGACTACGCTACGGCAGTAGGATTGCCTTCTCCCGACCGCTATGCATGGATACCGAGTATAGGTATGGTAGTAGGATATATTTGCGGCATTGTGCTTATTCCTAAATATTTATCGCAGGATGGCGCTATGCGTATTTGTGCGGCACTCGGTGTGGTAGGTTCATTGCTCGTGGTGCTGCTTCCTGCTCAGATATCAATATGGGCAATATTCCTAATGGCACTTGGATGCTCGTTGTTATGGCCTTCATTGTGGCCGCTGGCAATGGCCGACCTTGGACGCTTTACCAAGTCGGGCAGTGCCTTGCTTACAATGGCCATTGCTGGAGGAGCGGTTGTACCTACACTGTTTGGAGCACTAAAGGATTCTTTCGGCGCACAGAATGCTTACTGGTTAGCAGTGCCTTGCTTCCTTTTCATATTCTATTACGGACTAGCTGGACATAAGATCAGAAAATAATATATCCGTTTTTAAGAGATTATAATATAGTATTAACAGGTATAAAGTAATTAAATAAA
>UMHZ01067157.1_pt1 | contig 43894 bp, 37 predicted proteins | sample 1965671 | NCBI WGS metagenome assembly UMHZ01 (sample SAMEA4836111, study PRJEB28245) | human gut metagenome | biome: gut microbiome; material: fecal sample | place: Denmark | collected 2008 | reverse complement strand
GTGTAGTAGTCAAATCGTAGTCAGTTAAGGGGGTTCAGACTACGGATGGGGGTGTGCATTATTTAACAAAAGGGGGTACAGAATAAGCCCTTACTAATGTGCTACGTTTATTTCTTTATTAGTATCCAAATCAAACCCAATTTGCCAGAATCCCATATCAATCATTTTCATCTGTGGGTATGGTAAATCATACACTCTCATATTCTCTCTGACAGGTTCTAAACGAGATTCATTTCTTTCATAAAAATCTGCAAGCTGTAAAATAGACTTAATATTGTAACTTCCTGTAGCAACCTTTTGATTCTTGATGCCCGCAATAAAATATCTATCATATGCCGGAACACATCCCATAGTTCCCATTAAAATTTTCGTAATCAGAGTATATGATAAGTTATTCTTCAAATCCTTCTCTTTTACATTCTTGCGAATAACTTCATAATACTCACTCACAAATGCGTTCAATTCTATGAGTTTTTTCTGATTCACTTCGTTCTTCAATTCTGAACAATTTATCCCCATCAATAAATCATATTTTTTATCCAATAGTTCTTCAATAACAGGTATATGTATCCTATAGTCTTTCTGCAAAAGAAACGAAGAACCTCTATACATTCCCCAACTCGCCAAGTAAAAAGCTAATTGTAAACTTAAGTAATCTACATCTGCATTATCTTTTTCTCTAGCATGATAAAAATTTGAATAGCAATGCTCCCATGAGCGATAACGTCCATTAGGATCCTTCTTCAAATTATTATAATAACTCATGGATGAAGATATCATCATATCTACTGTATCCATTGACATCACCTTCTCATAAATACTTCTTGAATGCCTTCTTCATCTTCATGCAGACATCCACGATATAATCAAACTGCTGTGACCATGTGGCACGATTATCAAACATCACTTCTTTTTCAATAATAATACGACTTGCCTTTCTTTCCGGCAGTTCTCTCCAATCAAGTACCAATCCCATCACTGATTCAATCTCATCTTTATGCAAAAACAAACTTCTGAAAAGTTCCTTATCATCATTTATGTACAATTCAACATCAATCGCATTTCTTTTTTGGATTTGAGATACTGTGATATGACAAGCTGATGAGCCAATACTGAAATCCATCCAATGATCTGTCGTTGGTTTTCTCTTATTAAATGCTTTGTTAAATTCTGCGTTCTGAAAGGCATAATCATTGAACGCCTGCCAATATTCCAGTCTCTGCTGCTGTGTTGGATTTGTAGCAGTTGTCTTCTTAATCTCCTTCGTCCAATCATTTGGTCTTTCCACTACTGTAAATGATGGAGCAATATCAGAATCTCCTATCTGGAACAGCTTTATTTCACACAAGAAGAAACCTATCTTATCATCCGTATGGTTATTAAGCCACTCAACTGCTGCCTTGTGTTCCTCTCGTGCGTGTTTTACTACCCAGATAACCACATCTGCGTCTTTCCCGGATGCATAAGTAATCAGTTTGCCAAGATGGTCATGATCCGTGTCTTCTAATTGATTTTCAATGATAATCTTTCTATCGGTTCCTGTTTCAGATGCATAAATATCAACATTGAAATCTCCAACGGATGATTCTGTCTCATCAACTGTAATATCAAGACCAACTGCATCTGCAAGCAGGTCAACATTCTCTGCTACCCAAGGGGTAAAGTTCAAAGCCTCATGTGACCACACACTTCTTAAATCAGTTATTTCCTTTAATATACCCAAGTTTATCATTATGCCTTATCCTCCAATCATAAAAGCATCCTACGATATCTCAGATGCCATTAACAGCCAACTATGTATAACAAAATGTTTTTACTTTGTTTTCAATTTACATTATATCAGCCAAGGCATATTTTTACCAGTCAAAAAGGCACCCGAAATATACCACATGGTTTTTTATAAAAAAAAGATGCTTCCACTAGGAAAGACACCTCTCTTTATCCAACATAGATATTTACATCTATTTTAATAGTTCCTGTTCTATACTAAGGACATCTGGAAAAATCAACTTTGCTCCCTTTCTCTGCAATGCTAAAACTTTTTCTGCACCTACCGCAGATACACTGTTTTTACTGGTACTTTCAATATTGGCTTTGGAATCAGTTCATTCAATAAGATTCCTGTATCAGCATTTTTTATCCGGAATAACTTAGAAATCTTTAAATGCTTTTTGACCATGCTGCCCACAATGGCTCTAATTACTTAAATGGTCATTGTTTTGTAAGCCTGATGCTCTGCATACCGGTTTGGAAACACAACAGGATTTCCTATCTTGCTGTACCTTTAGGTTACAGGATGTGGCAGAAAAAAGAATCAAAACTGCAACTTGCCGCATCTATGGTCCGCAGGTTATGCCTGAATTTTCACAAAAGAAAAATGTTATCGTCCTTTGTGACAGATGGTATATGAAAAAGAGTATTGTTTCCGTTGTTGACGAATACCCTAATCTTGACCTGATCGGTAATGCAAGGTCAGACTCTGTCATTTATGATCTGGCACCGGCACCCACAGGCAATTTTGTCATAAGTGAGGGCATCCGTAAGCAGATATTTTTCACTGGTTTCGTGCAAAATATCGAAACCCAAATAAAATCAAAATCCGTGATAAGTGCTATAAAACAAGCATTTAGGAAACATGGGACCATTTATAAAATTGTAAAGTGGTACGTTTTTATATAATATTTTTTGTACATTCAGTCTTGACATTTTATATAGCCACTTTTCATAGATTACTGCTAACGAAAAGTGGTTGTTTATTCTTATCTTACAAATTATTCTTCATAATTTCCAAATAATTTTCCGGAAATCCAATCAGATTCAAATCAATGTCATCCCTATACTCATCTATCACAGTTTCCACTGTTTGAATCAAAGATTTTTTACTGCTTTCATCTGGAAGTCTTTTTAGCAAGACTAATGTATACGCGAATAATGAATTATTCTTTATTTCTGGATGTTTTCTCAAAAATGATGTTGTAAACTTTGCCGGAGGATTAAAATCTGTATTATACATTCTAGCCGCATGTGCACATTTGTTTCGTAAAACCGATAAACAATGAAGATGATTTTCTAATGTATCCCTTCCAACACCAACCATATGAGCAATGACATCTTTTTCTGAATAATACATAGAACTGTATAATTTAGACATATTAGAAAAAGACATTAATTCCACAATAACCCACAATGGCATTTTACTAGAATATTTCATTTTATGATGCTTCACAATCAGGCTATCTTTATAATAATTTTTCTCCCTGCTGAAATTTTCCATCACTTCCCTGTAACCTTTTTTATTGTAAAAATTGTTTTCATCATAATGCTGGTCATAAGGTGCATCTGTACATTTTGCAATTGAAAATCCATAGGATATCTGTGTCCGATAATACACCTCTGCTTTTTCAATATACCGCCTAAATGTGTCACGTAATATTTCATCCACTTTATAAAGATGATACACAGTTTCAAATGTTGTACCTTCTATGTAATCGCTGCCAGAAGGGTCTTTCCTAAATTGCAAAGCATAACCTGTAAATCGATAATAGTTTACTTTCTTCAAAATATCCTTGGCTTCTTCTCTATCCAAAATAACCATCCCGTGTGCAATTAACTTATCCAATTGTTCATCGAAGGTCACTGGTTTTTTCAAATCCATAAAATCTCTCCTTAACGTAAAAAAGCTGAGCACACGACTCAGCTTGGTCCCCAATGTCCAAAAGACTTCGGGCAACTCTGTTACATTTAGTATATTCAAAAAACAAAAAAATTGCAATAGTTTTTATTATTTTCATCGATAAAAATGTAACACATTGAGTCTAAGTAGTCCATTACTACTAAGGATTTCTCCCAACACATTTGCTTTTATCCCAATTCCGCCCATGTGCCTTAGTAGTCGAAACCGTAGTAATTTCAAGGCTTTACGCCATATTCTGCCCTGTATTGCCCCAGTCTGCGATGGTATGCATTATCATAAAACTGGAGTACCGTGGCAGATGAATAAAACTCTAATCATATTTTCTCCTATCTTAAAAATTTTTACAATTCATAATCTGCATATACAGATAACATACTTTCAATACTTCGCACAAAATGTTTTGAATTGCTATCAAACTCATAATCTCCAATCATTGTGTGATATACTCCATTTGTATATTCTGTTACAAATATAGCCTCATAAAGGCTTTGTAGTTTTTGCTCAACAGTAACAAGTGTTTTTCCCTCTATTTCCTCAAATGCTTCATCTCTATTCAACAGTCCAGAACATAACCAGTCTCCCAAATCAGATTCCTTATATATATCCATAAGTGGCTTTGAATTCTTCCCATTAACAAAGTCATTATACAATGATATATCCACAATCTTTAATCCAACAAGGATAGGTGTAATATACATCAACAAAAGTTTTTTTCCTTTTCCATCTGAAAATCCAAAATCCCACTTCCTGCTATCATGCGTAGGTTCATATGCTGCCGTTTTCACTTGTCGGTAAAGACGAGTAGCTTCTCGCAACTCCATATTATATGTATCTATTACTTTTCTAGATATTTTCTCTAATCCATAACCTGTATCCAGCCCCATTTCTCTGTAAAATGCAGTTTTATCAGCTGGTGGCAAGGATAATCTCGTATCAAAAAATCTATCTAAATACCTACACGCATCAAATGTATTGCCATTATCATCAAAATCATAATTTATTCCTAACTGCTTTATTATTTCATACACCAAAGACAATACCGGGTCTGTATCATTATCATTTTCCCATGCATCATAATAAACCGCCACATTATAATTTTCTGGCACATCTTCAGATTTTTCTGGGAATGGAAGTGCATACACAATACTTGCAATACATTGTTATAAATCTTATCATAAATCAATTCTGTAAATTTAGCATGATGTTTATAATATATATTAGGTATATCATAGCAATGTACCATTCCTCTATAAGTTATAGCTACACACATTGCAACAGTCAATCCCATAGTTACTACAGCTGCTCCAATGCCTGCACCGACATTTTTCATAGCTTAGTCCCACATAATCAATCCTTCTGATGTATTTTCTGTTCCACAATAAGGGCATGAAAGCTTACTTAATTCTTCCTCATTCGCTTTGTGCATACGTTTACCACAATGATCACATTTATGCGCGTACACCTTTATCAGATCATATTCTGCTTGAAAATCCTGACCGAAAACATAAGGTACATACCCCCACTCTTCTACGGTTTTTATACCAAACTGCTTAGTACGAATAGCATCTTCATCTTTAGGTCTGTACAACGATAAATCCAGTTCAGTTTTCCATTTCCCACATGAACTACAAATATATACCTCTCGTTCAGCATTTATAGCTATATACTTACTTGAAGATATCAATTCTTGCCACTCAGAACCATATTTTCCATTCTTAGCATCTTCTATAGCTTCCTGATAAATTGTTGGATACATCATTCCAATACCATGCATGACACTGTATTTCTTTTTGCATTTTTTACAAACAAAATCATATCCGTCACCCACAATGTACCTCCTTTATAAACTAAACAAACTCCCGCATCTTTTTTTCCATGCAGAATTCATATCCCATGTTCTTTTTCCTACTTTATCAAATTCCACAATAATTGAACCAATCTTTATGTTTTTTCTTCTCATTCCCATACCTCAAATTCCTTTTTAATAGTATTTAAACAACCTCACCAGACAATATTCCAATGAAATCATATAATCACGCTTTCTGTTTAGGAACAAACTCAATCTTAAGAACCATTCCCATACCATCTGCTAATCTTTTAAGCAAATTAACAGATAGATTCCTTGTTCCATTTTCAAGCTTGCTGATATCTGCCTGATTAATACCAGTACATTCAGCCAGTTCCTTCTGTGTCATATTCTAAGAAGTACGAGCATCTACAATAGCCCTTATGACATCCATCTCAGGCTGAATAGCTTCATATTCTTTTCTGAACTCATCATCTTTTAACTGCTTAGAAAGCATATCATCAAATGTTCTCATCCCTCATCACCCTTTCTATGAAATCCTTTCTTCTATCCTTTGCAATCTGAATCTCCTCTTTAGGGGGGTCTATATCTTTTTAACAAATCCGTTCGTCAGTATTATTTTTCCATTATAATGGAAAAAAATATAAGACTCTGGTAATGTCACTTCCAAATTTGCAACGCAATTCAAATATTCCGTCTTCCAAATGTTTACTGTAAGGTTGTCTAAGCATATTCCCCTTTTTAAATATTATATGGTATATATACCATAATATCAATTATCCATTTAATATAATCATAATGTTTTAATCACACTCATTAATTCATCAGAACATAAAATTTTCTTTATCGATTCTTTAAATTCATCAATATTATTGTATTCATATTCTGGTTCAAAACACTCCATACTACTATTCTTTTTCCAAAACTAACAATCTTGAATCCTTCAATTTGCATTTATAAGAATAATTATCTTTTTCCAAAGTTCCGGAAAAACAAAGATAATAATTTAATGCTTCATCCTTTTTCTCCGGAATATCAATTAATTTATCACTTAAGTAATTATATACAGACGGAGATATCGATATCTGGCATATTTGCTTTTTACTATCAACATTTAATACCTTAAGATAATACTTTTTTATATCACTTTCCTGTATATATTTATAAATGTACAAGGCACACTTTCCATAATAATTTTTTTGTATATCCATATCTTCTTCCAAATTCCCCGAATTAAAATTTTTATGCGGCAAATATTTTTTCTCACCACTGTTGCCTTTAAAATTGAAAAAATTATTTTTGCTTTTCTTCACTCCTCGCATCTGTAATCCATTACCATTCGTACTTTTAGAAACTGTTTTTAACATCCTATTTAAGCAGCTTGTCAAACGATTACTAATGTCCGTTGTGTCCAAATCCTCATAGAATTTACCTGTTTCCTTTCTTGATGCCACCTCATGTCTATAAGGACAATCTATATCATGTTTTTCCTTATCTGACTCTATCACTTTAAAGTATCTTCGCTGATTTCCTCTCGCAACAGTAAGTGGAGCCAATTTACAAACTGGGCAAAACAGCATAAATCCCTTTTTATTCAACACGCCTTTCCCCTCTCACCCCAGTTTCACAGCATCTCTCCTGCCATCTACCTGAAGCACCGCCTTGCTCGTCACAGCATAGCTGTCCCCGTTTTTCAGCCATTTAACAACTTTTCCGTCTTGCAATATCAGCACTGCCTGTTTGGAATGACTTTCAATATTGTATTGCTTTGCTGCTGCATCAAATACTATCCTGCAATTATTTTCTGCTATGCTGTCAATTCCTCTAAGACTTCCGGATTCTAATGCTTCCACTGCATCAAATGTAGTTCCTATGGTTACTGATGCATCTTTTCCGTCTTTTAAATTCCATGAAAGACCATGATAAATACCACTTCCATTGCTTATCACACCCGTAACAGGCTCGCCTGATACTTTCTTCTCTTTATTTTTACTGTCTTCGTTATTTTCTTTTTTGTTATCACCATCTGAACTTTTATCTTTTTTGGTTTTCTTCTTTTTCTTTGTTTTGCGGCGTGTCTTTCTGCGTTTTCTTCTATGTGAACGATTATTATTTCCATCGTCACCATCCTTACTTGTATCACCTTTTCCGCCGTAACCGTACCTGCTCTGCCTTTTGTCAGGCTGCCTGTAACCGCCTGTTATCCAGCCTGCTATTATAAATAAAAGTGCGATTACATTTAATATCGTAAACAGATATACACCTATTTTTAAAAACGGTCGAAGCGGTGTGATGCCAAACACGATAAGAAGCATTTCCGCCACCACGACAAGCGTGAACAAGGTCGGCATGAACATTGTCTTTTTTCCTTCCGCCATAAACAGCATGAACATCGAAAGAAAACATAAAACTAACGGAACGGCTATTGCCACGGCACAAAATACGAGTATATTTGCACCTCCTGCATGATTTATATAAGAAACACTGTCCCTTATATCTCCCCATGTATATGGTGCTTTAATTACATAATTTTCAGAAAGTCTCCCCTCTTTAAAGTATGTATATCCTGCTTTCCCCCCTGTTTTTATGACCTCTATTCCTGAAAGTGTCATATTTCCATCACCTGCATTAAATTTACAGAATGGAAGTAAAAGAGAAAGCAGTGCCAGCAACAATAAAAGCCCTGCTATATTTTTCATCAATCGACCATGTTTTCTCATTAAAAATCTCCTCCCTAATTTAGGTATTATCATAATAATTTAAACACCTGTTATCATATTTTTGCAAACACCTGTTATCATATTTTTGCAAACTTCTGTTATGCGTAAAAAATATAAGTTTATAAATTCTAAATACTTATCATTATATGAATGTTCATAACAGTTCAGCCTTAAATGGCATTTCAAATTTTACGAAATAAACAAATGCCACATTGCATCGATTAAATGTGGGAAATTAAAAACCGAACTTTTATGAACAATCTGCACTCTTGTATAATACAACAAATTTCTTTAATAAAAAATATATTTTTCCTTATATTTTTATTAAGATATAACATTTCAGATATAAAAATATAATTGTTAAACCACGGTCTGCTCATTATATTATCAATTATATTCTTATGTTAGAAAAATCTTTCACTTTTAAAATGAGCTCAAAACCTAAGCGTGCACTCAAATGAAATAAATAAATCTTCTCCGTCAGAGCATTGATTTCGTGCAAATAAACAAAAATTGATGTGATACCAGACTGAGAAATACTCACATTTCCAGTCAGATTACCACATCAATTTTTCATTTAACTGCCAGTCTTTTTAATATTTAGCATTTTATTGTACCATCACGCTTTTCAACTGCTTGTCTTTTTACTTTTAGTATTCTATTTTACAATTACTTTTTTGTAAATCCAGTTTTTTACGCTTTATATTTACTTAACAATCGGTGCAAATCTTATTCTTATCTGAGGAAGCGACTTAAGTTCCGTGTAATAATTTGTCTGCCAGTCATCTCCCTGAGTCTCGTCATTTTCTCCAGATGCCGGTGGTGCAAATATCTTAAGTGTCATATCTTTTGCTCCGTCAAGCGGCTTTTTGAAGAATGCACTCATCATGTCTACACATTTTACGCCCGGTGCTTTGTAGAACCAGTGTCCGTTTAATTCTATCATAAGGTTCATGTCTACATTGTCATCATCAAAGTATGCTTCACAGAATACAGGATTGCTGTCAAAGTGAAGGTCGATTGCTACTCCGTCGGCATCTTCCGAACCACCCCAGCGGAGTTTTGCGGGAAGTTCTACATCTGAGCCTGTTTCCATTGACGGACTGAAGAAATCGTCATGAATGATTTCTCTATATGTATCCATGAGTGGCTGCTCAATTCCAACATCTTTGTTGTTTGGATCTTCTATCTCAAGTCCGAGACGGCCTCTGTCCCTGAACTGATACATTGTGAAGCCTGAAAGCCATTTCTCGTCGTCTTTTTTTAGCATTTCACAGAATTCTTTGAGCATTGATGCCTGATCGTATGGTCCTGTTACATCACCGTCTGAGTTAAACTCGGACAATACCATAGGCTTTTTAACTCCGTTATTTACATATGTGTATCTCTCATAGCTGTTCTTTGCAAGCTGATATATCTTGCTTACTGCATGGCGTGCAAATGTTGTACCGCCTTCTTCTGCAACATCATATGGCCAGCCCCAATGAAGTGCCATGTATCTGTCTACGGATACAATATCTGCTGCCCTTGAAGCTTCTGCAAATATGTCTTCCATCTCCATCTTTTCGTCTTCAAGTTCCTTACATCCGTCAAGACAGATGATAGTCTTAACATTTGGAGCTTCTTTTCTGATTATCTCACTTGCATGTTTGAAGAATGCTGCAACTTCCTCATAACTTGCTCTCTTGTTGAATGAGAACCAGTTTCCTGTTGCTTCATGATTTATACGAAGCTGAACCCTGCCGAATGTTCTAAGGTCTTTTGCGATTGCCACAAGATGCTCGTCTGATACCTTAGGGTCGATAGTCATTGTAAGGAGTACATCCTGTCCATGTCTTCTTACATCTCTCATGCAGGTAAACGGCTCATCATCTAATGTACCGTTAAGTCCACCCTTATATGTAAAATAATCATCATACGGGAAATCCCATGCAAACTGTACTGACGGGTCAGCATGAACAACACTTGCTCTGCCCGGCCACCCCTCATCATTCGGATAATAGCAATACATAAGATTTATCGCTCTATGCGGTCTGCCAAGTTTCTGTAAAATATAATCCTGATTTACATATTCTCCACGCTCACTTCCATCACCAAGATCAACAGCACACTGTGCAGGTCCCATATGAAGTGTTTTTGCCTTTAATTCGCTCATCTTTATCCTCCAATTTTGTTTTATGACATTTTGCGGAACATATCTGTCCATGTTCCATATATACCATCATTTTAATTGCGGCATCCATAAATTACAATGTAATTAGGCGACTTAAAATACACGAAATATTACATAAAAATTGCATGAGCCTACAGCAGCAAATAATATATGTTTACACTACTAAATACAAATATATACAACCATCTTATCCTACCTGCATACAACCGTGCACTTTGCACTCTTTCCGTTTTTGGTGTATGCCGTTATGACGGCTTTTCCTTTTGCTTTCGCCTTTATCTTTCCTGTTGTCTTATTCACAGTTATTATTTTTTTATTGGAAGATTTAAAATAAATCTTTCCCGAAAGTTTTCCGGCATATTTTTTATATCCCTGCAGATATGCAGTCAGCTTTTTACCTGCTCCTTTACTTATATTTACCTTGCTCTTTGACAATTTTACTATCTTCACATCTGCAAATATATTTTTGGTATATTCATTTCCTGCAGTTGATTTTACATACACGGTGTACCATCCCGGTTTTGATGCATTTATTGTAAATTTCTTACTGTTTACATATATGTATGAGCCATCATCATACTTAAAAAATGATGCCGCTTTTTTCCCCTCTGCATATTTTACGGCTGAAACATTTCCGCTTATCTGCACATTCAGCTTTTGTTTATATTTTTTATATATGCTTTTTGAGGAAGATATTTTTATATTTCCTGTTTTGGTGACCGTGTCAGACTGCTGTTCCGGTGTCTCAGTTACCTGCGGACTTTCGGTAATAGTCGGTGTTTCCGTTATCTGAGGTGTCGGCGTTTGCATCACATCAGGTATCGGCGTTTCCATCACATCAGGTGTCGATGTTTCCTTTGGTGTTTCTGTTGCCGTTGTCCCTGATTGTCCATCTGTTATTTCAGGGACAGCCGTTATTGACGGTGCTTTCGTTGTTTCAACAGGTGTTTCCGTAACCTTCGGTGTTTCCGTTGCCAACACTTCGCTGCTGCTTGAAGCTGAAGGCTGTGGTGCCGCCGTATGTGTCGGTTCTGCTGTTGCCCCTGCTGTCTGTCTATATTCCAAAGCCGCATTTACTACCTTTGATGCATCCGGTATTCCCGCATATGTTACATAGTATTTCAAATTTGACAAAAGTTTCATGTTGTCCGTATTACAGAGCAGTTCTTTAAGACCTTTTCCGTCAATATTTCCCGCCGCCGCTTTTGCAAGTGCTGCCACACCTGCCACATACGGTGCTGAAAATGAAGTTCCCCATTCACAGGTATAGCCTCCGCCAACGGCGGTTGTATATATTGCGGCACCCGGAGCACACATTTCAACTTTTTTTGTTCCATAATTACTGAACCAGCTAAGGCTTCCATCCCACTCTATACTTCCGACAGTAATAAGATTATCTTCACTGAATGATGCCGGTGTATAAGTCAGACGGTCTATATTTTTTGATTCATTTCCTGCGGCAACAACAAAAAGCATATCGCTTTGTACAATAACATTTTCCATTATCATATTGTTGAATATGTCTGCCATTCCCGACTCACCGCCCCAACTGCAATTACATATATCCGCACCATTATTGTCAGCATACACTATACCCTGTATAAGTGTAGACATTGTTGACTCTCCCTCCGAATCAAGAGCTTTTACAGGCATAAGCTTTATGTCTATATCAGAAGCAATCCCGACAACTCCCGTATTATCATCAGCCGCCGCCAGAACTCCTGCAATCGCAGTACCGTGACCGTTATCATCATATGGATTATTTCCGCTATTAGTAAAATTCCAGCCTATCGTATCATCCGTATATCCGTTTTCGTCACTGTCACTACCATTTTCAGTTTCATCTGAATTTTTCCATATAACATTTTTTATCTCGTCATTTGTATAATCTATTCCCGTATCTACGACAGCAACTACAACCGAATCATCATTCTTAGAAATCGTTTCAGATGCATTATTTATTGCTGTCCACGCTTCTTTAGCATTTAAATCCACACCCTCTACGGCAGTAATATTTGAATCTTTATATTCGCTGCTCGGGCTTGTAAATGTTCCGCTATTTTTCAATGCCCACTGCGAACCGTCAGCATAATAATCCTTTGTGCTCCCGCTCGATTTTACGGAAACTTTATTTGACGATGTCTCTGAATTTGATGCAATTCTCACCTTATAGTCCGGCTGTGCCGCCTGAATATCTGAGCCATATTTTTTTGCAATATCTATTGCTTTTTTTGTATATTTTTCTGACTTTATCTTATAAACCTTTATAAGTTCAGTCACATCCTTTTCTTTATATGCATATTTTTTTATTTCTTTAGGTTCCGTTGTTCCCTCTCTGTATTCTATCATAATGCGGTTGTCATTTTCTTTATATGCATTTTCATCATCAACGATAACCGCCTTGTCTGATGTCTTATTGTCACCGTCAGACTTTTTACTTTTATAAGACACTGTCTGCGTATTGTTTCCACTACCCGAATATGTACTTTTCTGTACCGTGTCACTGCCATACTCTACTTTACCGCCTGCACTGACACTACCTGTAACAAAACTTTTCTCCGAATCCACACCCGTATCTGTATTCGATATACTTCCACCACATACTTCCTGCAATCCTAACGATAAGGTAATGATAACACCAGCAATCGCAGATATTTTTTTAACGGACTTTTTCCTCATATAATGATTCCTCCCTTATGAAATCCATATGCACTCTCGAAATCTTCCGAACGAAGAATTTCGAGAGTACATAATCCATTATAACTCCAGTTTTTGTCATTATTGTGAACTGACAAGTTTTTAACACAATATGAGATTAACAGTTCAACCCTGCATTTCCTACATTCACAAACCTGCCTGCAATTATGTTGTTATAAAAACCACTTATTCCTCACACTACCTCATCAATCATGCCCTCATCAAGATATTTATATTTTTCCGGTGCCTTGTTAGTCAATATATGCATATCCCCGAAGTTTGCAAATTTCACTGATGTCACATTGTCAAATTTTTCAAAATCGGCAAGAAGATATTTCTGATTGCACTGATTTATCGCTGTTTTTTTGACAAGTGCCTCATTTGCATCCGGTGTCGTAAAACCGTGCTTTAAACTTATGCCGTTAGTCCCAAAGAATCCTTTTGTGAAATTATAATTTTGTATCGACAAAATAGCTTCATTACCGACTACCGCCTCAGTTGTTCCTTTCAATTCACCGCCAACAAGTATTACATGAAATCCCGATACAGCAAGTTTTTTTGCGTGTGCAACGGCATTTGTAACAAATGTTGCTTCTTTACAACTTATATACTCAATCATATACCCCGTTGTCGTACCTGCATCAAGATATACAAAATCCGTCGGTTTTATAAGTTCCGCTGCCTTTCTGGCTATCTGTCTCTTCTCTTTTTCGTTTACCCTGAGCTTTTGTGACACTGAGAGTTCTTTCGCCGTGTAATTGGAATTTACGGCTATAGCACCGCCAAACACTTTTATAAGTTTGTTTTCTTTATCAAGCATTGTGAGGTCACGCCTTATCGTTGATTCAGATATACCAAGAGAATCTTTTATTTCGTTTACTGTTACGCTATTTCTTTCCTCCAGCATTTTTAATATCATCTGCTGACGCTTTTCTACTAACATTTTATCCCTCGCTTTCAACTTTTAACCCTGAAAAACCCCGTGGCAACCATATTTTGATATACCCGGGGTTTTCTGTTTGTTATGTCTCTGATTCGGTCACTTGCGACCAAAAGCATCAAATCTTTTTCACAACATTTAATTTCATAATCTTAAATTTCTTATACTGATTACAGATTTTCTTTCATAAATGCAGAAATCTTTTCGTATGCCGCGTCCTCATCTTCACCGTCAAACTTAAGTACGACTTCCATGCCGCCTTTAATTCCAAGTCCCATAATAGCAAAGATTTTCTTGCAGTCTCCTGACTTTCCGTCTTTTGAAATAGTTACGCTGCTGGTAAATTCCTTTGCAAGCTTTACAAGCTCTCCTGCCGGACGTGCGTGTATTCCCTGTGGATCTGTAACCGTGTAAATAAATTCTTTCATAATATAAATGCCCCTTTCATTCTAAAATATAATTTTTGAATTTTTAATCATTACTTTTTTAACATATAATACATAACCTGTTTCTTCCCTTTAAGTAGTTTTATTTAATCATATTTATACTTATCGGTCAAAAAACATTTTTACCATATTTTTTTGTGCTTTGGCTTAATACTTTATGATACTTTTTTCTTAAGCACACCAAGTAATACTGTTGAAATAACTGCTCCTATTACAAGTGAGAGTAAATACATCCATGAACCTCCGACAACCGGAAATACGAAAATTCCACCGTGAGGTGCCATCAATGTACAGTTAAATACCATGCTGAGTGCTCCTGCAACTCCCGAACCTATTATACATGATGGAATTACACGAAATGGATCAGCAGCCGCATAAGGTATCGCACCCTCTGTTATGAACGCAAGTCCCATTACAAAGTTCGTAGGACCGCTCTCTCTCTGCTCTTTTGTAAATTTGTCTTTAAATAACATTGTTGCAAGTGCAATAGCACACGGTGGAACCATACCACCTATCATAACTGCCGCCATAATATCATAATTTCCGGCTGCGATAGAATTTATACCAAATACATAGGCTGCTTTATTGAATGGACCTCCCATATCTATAGCCATCATTCCGCCTAAGATAAATCCGAGTGCTATCTTACTTGAGCCTCCCATGCTTCCAAGCCATGTATTAAGTCCTGTGTTTATAACACCCATAACAGGCTCTACTACATAATTCATTGCGAGTCCCATTATCAATATACCTACAACCGGATAAATAAGTACAGGTGCAAGTTTTTCAAGTGCCTCCGGAAGTTTCTCACAGCCCTTTCTAAGAAGAAGTATTACATAACCTGCGAGGAAACCTGCCACGATAGCACCAAGGAAACCTGATTTTCCGTTGTACGCTATCATTCCACCAACAAAACCAAGTGCAAGTGCCGGTCTGTCACCGATTGCCATTGCTATAAAACCGGCAAGTACGGGTAACATAAAGTTAAATGCAAGTCCACCGATACTCTTAAACATTGCAGCAACAGGTGTTATCGTACCAAAGTTTGAACGGTCTTTAACCGATAGTGATGAAATGTCAACTGACAATCCGTCGATAAGGAATGCTATTGCAATAAGGATACCACCACCGACTACAAACGGGAGCATATGCGATACACCGTTCATAAGCTGAGTATAAATTTTATGTCCTACACCGCCGCCTGAGGTTTCTTTACTCTGGCTCTCCGATGCGTTAGCCGCATGATATACCGGTGCGTCACCGTTTACAGCTCTCTTTATAAGTTCGTCAGCTTTATTTATTCCGTCTGACACCTGACATTCTATAACTTTCTTTCCGTCAAATCTCTCCATCGGAACTTTTGCATCTGCAGCAACTATGATACAGTCAGCCTCTTTAATATCATTGTCTGTCAAAACATTTTTCGCTCCGCCTGAACCTCTTGTCTCAATCTTTACATTAACTCCTGCTGCACTTGCTGCTTTTTCAATTCCCTCTGCCGCCATATATGTGTGGGCGATACCTGTCGGACATGAAGTAACTGCAAGAATTTTCTTTCCTGACTCGTTTGAAATATTTGTGCTCTCAAGTCTCTCGTCAATATCCGGCTTTTCGTCATCTGCCTTGTCTACGATTGAAAGAAACTCATCAACTGATTTTGCATTTCGTAAAGATTTTGAAAATTCTTCGTCCATCAAAAGCACTGAAAGTTTGCTCAATACATCGAGATGCACATTATCCTCTGTGTTCGGTGCTGCGATAAGAAAAAGAAGTGTAACAGGATCTCCATCAATTGAGTCAAAATCCACACCATCTTTTATAACCATTGCGGCAAGTCCCGGTCTGTCTACCGCATCACATTTTCCATGTGGAATTGCTATTCCTTCGCCGATACCCGTTGTGCCTTCTTCTTCTCTTAAGTAAACCTGTTTTCTATAACCCTCTCTATCATTTATCTTGCCGCTCTTTACCATCAGGTCTACTGCCATATCAAGAGCTTCAGACTTAGACTTAGGTGACAAATTCAGGCTGATACTCTTAGCATCTAATAAATCTGTTATCCTCATGCTCATCTCCATCCTTTCTTTCTGTAAAAACATTAAGATTGTTTATAAGATCATTTACTTAGCAATATGCTTTAAATCCACTCTCTTAAGCGACTCCTCAACTTCCTGCTTTGTAGCAAGATAATCTGATGCTGCACTTGCACCGCCTGTTGCCATAGCCATGCTGAACGCATAATCATAATCTTTCTTTTGCAGCCATCCTGCTATAAATCCGGCAACTGATGAATCACCTGCTCCGACTGAATTTTTAACTACGCTCGTCGTTGCTTTGGTGGCAACTACTTTTCCGTCCTCGCTCAAGAGAACTCCGCCTTTTCCTCCCATAGAAACAAGAACATTTACTGCTCCCATCTCCTGCAGCTTCTTTGCATATGGAACTACATCTTCCCATTCTGATAACTCAACACCAAATATCTCTCCAAGCTCATGATGATTTGGCTTTATCAAAAACGGATGGTACTTCAAAACATTTAAAAGAAGATTTTTTGTCGCATCCACTATAATCGTAACATTTTTGTCCTGAAGTTTTTTCATTATCTGCTCATAAATATCTGAAGGCATTGTAACCGGAATACTTCCTGCAAGTACAAGAATATCTCCCTCACCGAGCAACATCAGTCTTTCCATAAGTTTATCTAACTGCTCTTTTGGAATATCAGGTCCCTGTCCATTAATCTCCGTTCCGTCAATAGATGAAAGTTTCAAGTTTATTCTTGATATTCCATCTTTCATTTTTATAAAGTCTGTATTTATACCTGTTTCCTCAAGTTCTCTGACAATCTCATCTCCGGTAAAACCTGCCACAAATCCAAGTGCTGTACTATCAATACCGAGATTTTTTAAAACGATTGAAACATTCGTGCCTTTTCCTCCCGGAAGCATCAGCTCACTTGATGTACGGTTCGTATATCCGAGTTTAAAATCATCAACTGCAACGATATAATCCAATGATGGATTTAATGTAACCGTATAAATCATATGCTATCCTTTCCGCCATAAATTTTTAAGCTAAAAATTTGCATTACGCTTCAAACAAAAGATTTGTTCTTCAAACAAAAGATTTGTTCTTCAAACAAATCTAATATACCCAAAAACAATGCAAATATGCGAATTAGTTTGAATAATAACAAATGTTCATCTTTAATCGTTTACGGCTGTTTTTAATTTGTTGAACATATTATATAATCATATTCACCCAAAATCAATCAAACTAATTCACAAAATATAACCTATTTTTTTGTGCAATATACACAAAAATATTATTGTTTTTATAAAACGCTTTCCATAACAATTACACAAGAGTAAAATATCCCATGTTTATTATCCACTATTTCAAGTGTTTTATACATAATAATTGATTTCAACAATGAATGATTATGACTGATTTTGATTTTTATATATTTATATAAATAAATGATTTTAATTCCTGATTAAAGATTTCCAAATACATTAGTATAATCCACAAAATATGTATCGCTTTTTATCAGATTTCTTTAGAACTGGTATAAATCGATTTATACAAAAAAAAAGCCTGATACAACATCAGACTTCCGAACATATCCAATGCGGAAGAAGGGACTTGAACCCTCACGTCGTTGCCAACACTAGATCCTTAGTCTAGCCTGTCTGCCAATTCCAGCACTTCCGCATTTAACCCTTAACAAACTTAAGTATCGTTTGTCACGGACAAGATATATACTACCAGCTTTTTTTACATTTGTCAACACTTTTTTATTATTTTTTCAGCCAAACTGTAACAGTTCAGCCCAAAAAAGATGAGTCAATAATACATGAGCTTGCTCAATGTATTATTGACTTGTTTTTTGGGGCTGAATAGCCTTTCATTTATGAAATGAAGTAAACACAAGCTGCATAGCAGCGACTGACAGCTTGCTGGCAGGTTTACGAATGTAATAAATGAAAGGCTGAACTGTTACGCCAAACTTTTTAAATATAAATTTAATGCTTTTAAACCCTCTATATACTTGTTTTTCTATGCATTACAATGTTATAATATATGTGGATGCCTTTATCTGAAAAGAAGAGGGAGATGATAATAATGAAAACGAAAAAACTATTTACAGCTAATTTGCGTCCCGGAATGATTGTTGCAGAATCCGTTTATACATATAACGGTCGGCTCATCATTCAGGAAAACACTGAACTTACACCGGATATAATTAGTAAACTAAAACACTATGCCATTAAAACAGTATATATACTTGTTAATGATTCACCTCAAAAAACTGAAAACACCAACAATAATGATAACGACAATCAAAAACCAACATACTTTGAACGAATTGAGCAGTCAGAAGATTTCAAAAAATTTCATTCACAATTTGATTCATGTCTTACAGGATTTAAAAAGACATTAAATGATATGATAATAAAAAGCAGCGACGGGCTTGTCGATGAAATGATTTCAGAAATCGAAAGCATACTTGAAAAATCCAGGAATCCACTTCATCTTCTTGAAATGATGCAATGTATGCGTGGATACGATGATTTGACATACGCCCACTCTATAAATGTTGCACTTATATGTAATGTTATTGGTACATGGATGAACTTAAGCCATGATGATATTGAAACGCTTATGATAGCGGGAATGTTGCATGATATAGGAAAGTTGCGTATTCCACCTGAAATCATCCAAAAACCTTCAAAGCTTACCGATAACGAATATGCTATTATCAAAAAACATCCTGAATATGGTTATGAAATCCTTTCAACCAAAAATTTAAACTCTAAAATAAAACTTGCTGCACTTCAGCATCACGAACGATATGACGGAAAAGGCTATCCAAATGGTTTAAAGGGAAATGAAATCGATTTATTTTCAGGTATTGTCGCCATTGCAGATGTTTATGATGCAATGACCGCCGACAGAGTATATAGGAAAGGAATTTGTCCGTTCCCTGTCCTTGAACATATGGAGCTGCAAAAAGAACTCTACGAGCCTGGAGCATTATATAAATTTATCGAAAGAACCGTTGAAGCCTACATCAATACAGAAGTAAAATTGTCAAATGGCGATGTTGGTCGTGTTGTATTGTTAAATAAAAACTTTCTCTCAAGACCTATTGTCATATCAGACACAAAAACATACGATCTTTCAAAAGATTTTCACCTGCACATTGATACATTGCTTTAGAAGCATAAAATCCCAAAAGGATATGTAGTCAGGCAAATATTTCCGGTAAGCTCTGCTTACCGGTTTATAACACGATTACAAAAACTTCTCTGATAATGAAAAACACCATAGAATACAAGATTTAAATGCTGTTCACACTCTGTTTCAAAAACTGATAATTGCAGCTCTAAATCTTAAATTCAATGATGTTTTTATTTTACAATTTCGGCAGATATATAAACATAAGATATGCCCATCTTATTATCATACCGGTAATAATGATAACTATCTGAAGTATAATATCAAACCATTTTTTCTTTACTTTCTGCTCTCCGGTTTTGGCATCTTCTTCTATAAGGTCAATTTTTGGTGAACACCTCTTTATCATCCAGATATAAAATCCAAGAACAACAAAGTATCCCAAAAACATAACCGCCCCTAAAAGCTGTGACAAGCCATCTCCTTTAGGACTGTATGCTGCTGCACTTCCCGATGCATTTGTAAGTTTCGTAAAAGCGGAGTAAAGATAATCAAGAGAAATATATCCCAATACCAGACTGATAATAGAAAAAATCAATCTTCTCCACCATTTCATCATGCGATAATTCCCCCTGTTTAATACTTATTATTCATGTTTGCTATGCATGCTTGCTATACATACTTGCTATGCATACTCATCAAAATTCATTCCGGATAATATCATGCTGTCTCTTTCCATCTTTGAAATCTCATATGGATTGTTTGTATTATTATATGAGACATTCTGTGCATCTGCATATTTTGACTTGACTTCATCTGCTTCTTTAGTGTCATATGTCTCACTTGTCTTATCATTTCCATAAACAACAGCATATTTTGACTTGTCCTGTCCGCCATCAACAGGCTGTGTGCTTTTAACCTTTGTTACCGGAGTAACAGGATTGTTCTGTATCTGGTTAAAATGTGAATTTCCATATGTATATATACTGCTGATATTGTTCATTCCATTGATACCACTTATCTGCATAAAAATCACTCCTTGTCAAATTCATATATAGACTTATCCTAAACCATCTTAATATTCCTATATAATCAATTATACTCTCCTTTTTTCTTCAATGCAAGATAGTTTCTTGTATGTTCATCTCAAATGGCTTTAATGTAATCTGTTCTTTCCCGATAATTACTTTCTGCTCTTTTTCGGTATTGTTAAATATAAAACGCCACTTTTTATCACCATAACGATATGTAACTTCCACACCTTTTTGAAGTCCGTCTATTATGTCAAGCTGCTGCCTTTTGGCAATCTCCCTTGCAAATCCTATACTTGCGTCACGATTTAATACTGTACCAAAATAATAGACTTCTCCATCACCATATTTATTTCTTGTGACAGCCGCAAAATCTTTATAAAACTGCTCATCATATCTTGCAAGCACTTCCACATTTTCGTTTTCTTCTATTATATCGCACCATCGTTTTCCAATAATTTTCACTTTTCTTATTTCTTCATTTGAATTTACATCATTGTCACTATTTAATGCATAGTCTGATTTTTCAACTTCCTTATTTTGACTTTCTAAATTATATTGTGATGTTGCATTTTCTTCTCTTTCACTCTTTAAGGCATACTTCGACTTTTCAGCAAATTCATCCGACAATCTCAGCCTCACTTCCATACCATAAGGCAACGCTTCATATTCAGTCACTTTTATTCCCGTGAGTTCGGAATATATCGTCGGCAGTTGTTCCATAATACATTTATTATTATAATCCCTCTCACCTGAACGATTCGTTAAAATAACGGCAACTCCATTATTTGCCACTCTTTCAAGTTCTTTTAATGTCCCCGCACTCTCAACGAGCATTGTCGGTGCGATGACAATTTTATATTTGTCAAGTCTCTGTGTCTGATTTATAATGTCAACTCCAAGTCCCAGACAGGTAAATGCATCATGCCACTGTTTTAATTGCTCAAGATAATACATTTTCTCCGCCTGATGTTGATTTTTAAATGCGTACTCATTGTCAGATGAATACAGTATCGCAATCTCATTTCTGCATATTGTTTCCGCAAGATTTTGGATTTTTTTAACCTCATCGCAAAGTCCACAAAACTCCTTATATCTTCTCCCAGGCACATTGCTGTGGTCTATTATCCCATGCCAGTACATCTCAGCACCAGAAACAGCCGTGCGCCATCTGAAATGAACAACGGCATCCGCACCATGTGCGATTGCCTGAAGTGAATACCCCTTTAACATTCCTGGTCTTGTTGTAAGTGACATAGGCATCCAGCTTCCGACACTTCCGCTTAGCTGTTCCATAATCCAGAAGTTTTTATTTTTTATACCACGCATCAGGTCAAGGTGAAATGCGTGCGAATACAATGTTTCATCATCTTTTGGCAGATTTGTAAGCGGATAATTGTCATATGATACAACATCAAGATTTTCAAACATATCATAAAAATCAGGCATATTCTCACATAGCCAGTTGTTTGTCGTAATAAATTTATCAGGAGAGATTTTTCTGATAATGTCCGACTGAAACTTAACATAATCGCAGGTGCTCTCAGATGCGTATCTGTTAAAGTCAAGGTTAAGCGAGGGATTCAGCCATTTCCCATTTTCATTCATCGGCGGCATAATCTGTAAAAAATCACTATACTCACCGCTCCACACATTATTTCCATATACCTTATTGACCGCCTGTATCGTACCATATTTCTTCTTAATCCATTCCCTAAAAGAACTTTTACACACATCACAACAACAGTGATTTGCCTCAAGCTCATTGTCAATCTGATAACCTATAACATATTTATTGTCCTTATATCTCTCGACCATATGCGTGATTATCTTTTTAGAAAGTTCCCTGTAAACAGGGCTGTTCAAACACCTGTGTCCTCTTATCCCAATGGAAATCCTATTTCCCTTTTTATCAATCTGGATAATCTCCGGATACTTTTTAAAAAGCCACTGTGGAGGTGTGTTAGTAGGCGTACACAAAACAACATATATATCCCGGTCCTCAAAAAGTTTAACCGCCCTGTCAAGCCACTCAAAATCAAAATCGCCCTCATCCGGTTCAAGTCTGCTCCATGCGAACTCAGCCATACGGACAATTTTAACACCCGCCTTATGCATCATATCCGCATCCTTAACCCATAGTGACTCATCCCAGTGCTCCGGATAATAATCCACACCTATATTTATTCCCACCGGCAATTTTATCTTACTATCAGTCATCAAAATTTCCTCTCTATCAAAAAACTCCTCTCAAACTGCATTATTTTCACTCAAGCTTTTTTATCTCAATCAACTGGTCACGCAGCTTCGCCGCCAGCTCAAAGTTAAGTTCTGCTGCCGCCGTATGCATCTGTTTCTTAATCTTTGCAACAAGTTTGTCAATCTCCTTCTCACTCATCGACTCAATATCCTTAGTTATATCCTCGCTGCTTGTCTCAACTTTCTTTGATATACTGATAAGGTCTCTTACTGCTTTCTTTATTGTCTGTGGCGTAATGTCATGTTCCTCATTATACTTTGCCTGTATCTTTCTTCTTCGGTTCGTCTCATCTATCGCATTTCTCATCGACTCCGTTATCACATCTGCATACATGATAACACGACCATCAGCGTTTCTCGCCGCCCTACCTATAGTCTGGATAAGAGAAATCTCCGAACGCAGAAATCCCTCTTTATCAGCATCAAGTATTGCAACAAGCTCTATCTCAGGTATGTCAAGCCCCTCACGCAGAAGATTTATACCGACAAGCACATCAAACACATCCATTCGCATATCCCTAATTATCTCTGAACGCTCAAGTGTATCTATATCTGAATGAAGATACCTCACCCTTATGCCTATCTCCTTCAGATAATTTGTCAAATCCTCTGCCATCTTTTTTGTAAGTGTGTTTATCATTACTTTATTTCCTGCATCAAGTGTCTTTCTTATCTCACCCACTAAATCATCAATCTGACCTTTGACCGGTTTTACGGTAATCTCAGGATCAAGAAGACCTGTTGGTCTTATTATCTGTTCAACTCTTGCAAGCTCATGTTCTTTCTCATACACATTCGGTGTGGCTGATACAAAGAGCATCTGGTTTATGTGGCTTTCAAACTCGTCAAAATTAAGAGGTCTGTTGTCAAGTGCTGACGGCAATCTGAAACCATACTCAACAAGTGTGTTTTTTCTTGAACGGTCACCTGCATACATTCCTCTTATCTGAGGTATCGTGATATGTGACTCATCAACCATTATAATAAAATCATCAGGAAAATAATCAAGCAGTGTGTGAGGCGGCTGTCCCGGTTTAAGTCCCGACAAATGTCTTGAATAATTCTCTATCCCCGAACAAAAACCTGTTTCACGAAGCATTTCTATGTCAAAGTTTGTTCTCTCTGAAATCCTCTGAGCTTCAAGAAGCTTGTCCTGACTCTGAAATTCTTTTACTCTGTATTCAAGTTCATTTTCTATCCCAATAATAGCTCGATTCATGTTGTCACGGTCTACTACATAATGAGATGCCGGAAATACTACCATGTGCTCAAGTTCTGCCTTTATCTCTCCCGTAAGCACATCTATCTCAGTGATTCGGTCAACCTCATCACCGAAAAATTCTACTCTTATTGCATGTTCTGACTCTGAAACCGGAAATATTTCCAAAACATCCCCTCTCACCCTGAAAGTACCACGCTTAAAATCCATATCATTGCGGGCATACTGGATTTCAACAAGTTTTTTAATAACCTCATCCCTGTCCTTCAGCATCCCCGGTCTGAGCGAAACAGTCATGTTCTGGTAATCAATAGGACTTCCAAGACCATATATACATGACACACTCGCCACAATAATTACATCTCTTCTCTCAGTTAAAGCCGCTGTAGCCGAATGTCTTAATTTATCAATCTCATCATTTATCGACGAATCCTTTTCTATATATGTGTCCGATGACGGAACATATGCCTCAGGCTGATAATAATCATAATAAGATACAAAATATTCAACTGCATTTTCAGGAAAAAACTCTTTAAACTCACCGTAAAGCTGTGCTGCAAGAGTCTTGTTATGTGCGATTATAAGTGTGGGCTTGTTGAGTTTCTCTATAACATTTGCCATAGTAAATGTTTTTCCCGAACCCGTAACACCAAGCAAAGTCTGAAACTGGTCGCCCTCCTTAAATCCTTTTACAAGTTCCTCGATAGCCTGCGGCTGGTCACCGGTTGGCTTGTATTCTGAATGTAATTTGAATTTTTGTTGTGAATTTTGCACAAAAACACCTCCCTAAAATTTTATAAATCAGTGTACAACAGTAAAACTACAGTAGATACATCAACGCTTAGATTTAAGAGTTATTGTAAGATAATCCAATGCAGCATTTATCTGATTATCAACTTTATAACCGCTTTCTTTCAAAGCAGTCATTTTTCCGTTACTTTTAACCTTTATATCAGGCTCAAAACCTGTTCCGTGTATATTTATGCCCTTAGGAGTATAATATTTTGATGTCGTGAATTTCAGTCCTGTTCCATCACGGAACGCAAATGATGACTGTACTATTCCTTTTCCGAAAGTCTTTGTGCCAAGAAGTTTCGCTTTTCCATAATCTCTGAGTGCTCCACAAAAAACTTCAGAAGCACTTGCAGAATTGCCATTTACAAGAATAACTATCGGAATCTTTATTTCTTTATCATCCTTTGTGTAATACTCCTCTGCTACCCCATTCTTATCTTTTGTATATACCACAAGTTTTTTAGGAAGTATATGATCCAGCATATCAAGTGCGGTGTCCAAAAGTCCACCTCCGTTATCTCTGAGATCTATGATAAGTCCTTTTTCATTTTTCTTTTCCAAACAATCTACAGCACTTTTAAACTGCTTCTTAGTAACTGTTTCAAAGGCACTCACCGAAATATATCCGATATTATTATCAAGCATTTTGTATGAAACAGTATTATCATGAATCACTTCTCTTTTAATATTGAAAGTGATAGGTTTTTTATTTCCTTTTCTCATCACTGAAATGCTTACATTTGTTCCTTTTTTGCCTTTCATTTTTGATACGGCATAAGAACTATCCTTTCCCTGGATATTTTCCCCATCAACCTCAATAATAATATCTCCTTTTTTTATTCCCGCTTTTTCTGCCGGGCCACCTTTTACAACACCTGCCACCTTTAAAGAATTATCGTTTTTCCCCTGTGATATATACGCACCTATTCCACAAAATTCTCCTTTTGTCTTTTCTGAAATATCCTTATATTCATCCTTTGTATAATATGCAGCATATTTATCATCAAGTCCGCTTACCATCGCCTTATAAATAATATCTCCCATTTTGCCATAATCTATATCATTAAGGTAAAATCTGTTTATATACGACGACAATATCTCTGCCTTATCCTTTATCTCTACTGCCTCTTTGGACATTCCATTCTCATCCCATTTCAGACCTGCCGCCACATTGATTTTTCCTGCATATTGAGCAATCGTCAGTGCACTCAACAAAACTAATATGCAGCCTGCCGCCCCCATAATGACTCCGCGTAAAAAATCAAAATTAATATCTATTTCTCTATCTCTGTCCATATTCATGTCTATTTCTCTCCTGTCAATTTATATCTACATTTGCGAAACTATAACAGTTCAGCCTTGCATTTCTTACTATCATAATCTGTAATGAGCACAACATATAACCTGTTTCGCAATCATTTAAATATTTATATGATGATAACACAATATAAAGAACTTTTACACCTTTTATTTATGCACATTTGCAGGTATTTGCAAAACTATCATAACCTACGATTAAATTGTGCAGCTATAACACAGCATAGCTAAACAATAACAAAACCCCCGAATACACCAAATCAAAGAGTCAGCTCTTTGATTTTGGTACAATCCGGGGGAGATATTATCTTCAATGTTTAAAACTCAAATGTCTCCATATATTTCATGTACTTAACAACCATCAACGCTATCTTAAATGTGATAGCATCATCAAATACTCTGAGGTCAAGTCCCGTACTCTTTTCAAGCTTGTCTAATCTATATACAAGAGTATTTCTATGGATGTAAAGCTGTCTTGATGTTTCCGAAACATTAAGACTGTTTTCAAAGAATTTATTTATCGTTGCGATAGTCTCATCATCAAAATCATCCGGAGTATTTTCTCCAAAAATTTCGCCGATAAACATCTTACACAAAGGCATTGGGAGCTGATATATAAGTCTTCCTATACCTAAGCTGCTGTATGCAATGACATTTTGGTCACTGTAGAATATCTTTCCTACATCAAGTGCCATCTTCGCTTCTTTATATGACCGTGAAACATCTTTTATCTCATTCACAATGGTACCAAATGATACATGCACACTTATCATTGCTTCAGTGTTGAGCATATCGAGAATGACATTTGCCGTCTTTTCCATATCCTCATAACCTTCTTCTTCTTTTAACTCTTTGACAAGAATGATATTTTTTTCATCTACCTGCGTGATAAAGTCTCTTGACTTTCCTGCAAACAATCCCTTAACCGTCTCTAATGCATTTGAATCTTTTTCATCCTTAGTCTCAATAAGAAATACTACTCTATTTACGCTTGTCTCTATATGAAGCTTCTTTGCACGATTATAAATATCTACGAGAAGGAGATTGTCGAGCAAAAGATTTTTAATAAAATTGTCCTTGTCATAACGTTCTTTATACGCAACAAGAAGATTTTGAATTTGAAAAGCTGCGAGCTTTCCCACCATATAAACATCATCACTGTCACCCTTTGCAAGAATAACATACTCTAACTGATGATCATCAAAAACCTTAAAAAACTGATATCCCTGAAGCACCTGACTATCTGCAGGAGATTCAACAAATGCCATAACAGCATCTTCGTACTCTTCGACATTGTTTATAGTTGTGGCAAGTGCCTTTCCTTCTGTGTCCATAACACAAATATCAATTCTGGTAATATTTTTAAGTCCGTCTATAGTAGTCTGTAAAACCTGATTAGATATCATAAATTCCCTCCAATATCTGTTGATTATCTATTTTAATTTTAATATATTTTTTCACTCCATTAGTTTACTATACCATCAATTTGCACAAAAGTAAATACTTCATAAACAATATATCCATATTTCACATATTATTCCATATAAAAATTGTGCATTTTAACAAAAACAAATATATTTTTACATTATAATACTCTGTAACACGCAATTCTCATTTACTCATCTCTATATTACGCGCATTTTCCCAGACATCAAAAAATGCCGCTATACCCAAAGTATAGCGACATTTCTATTTGTATGTTTCTCACATAAATTACATTTTTAAATCTAATTCAAAACACCTGCTACAAACTAGTTTGTAATAACTTTCTCTGTTTCTTTATCAAATACATGAATCTTGCTTGTATCAAGTGCAATCTTAATAGTATCACCAGGACGAGCTGTTGTACGAGGATTTACACGAACTGTAATGTCAAATCCTTCAACTGTGAAGTATAAGAATACTTCAGCACCAAGCATTTCGTAAACTTTTACAGTAGCCTCAAGAACATTGTCTGTACCATTGCTTACATAGATTTCCTCATCCTTAATATCCTCAGGACGAATACCCATGATAACATCTTTATCAATATAACCGCCTTCAACAAGCTTTTCTGCCTTTCCTTCAGGAAGTTTAACTGAGTATGTACCAAACTCAAGTTTAACATCTGAACCATCTTTAACTGCTTTACAGTTGATGAAGTTCATCTGAGGTGATCCGATAAATCCTGCTACGAATACATTGCAAGGTTTTGTATAAAGATCGATAGGTGAAGCAACCTGCTGCATAACACCATCTTTCATAACTACGATACGAGTACCAAGTGTAAGAGCCTCTGTCTGATCATGTGTAACATAGATGATTGTAGCTTCAAGTCTCTGGTGAATCTTAGAAATCTCGATACGCATCTGAACACGAAGTTTTGCATCAAGGTTTGATAAAGGCTCATCCATAAGGAATACCTTAGGATTACGAACGATTGCACGACCCATGGCAACACGCTGTCTCTGACCACCTGATAAAGCCTTTGGCTTACGGTCTAAGAGATGCTCAATATCAAGAATCTTAGCAGCTTCATGAACGAGTTTGTCAATCTTCTCCTTTGGAGTCTTTCTAAGTTTAAGACCAAATGCCATGTTATCATAAACTGACATATGAGGATAAAGTGCGTAGTTCTGGAATACCATCGCGATATCTCTGTCCTTTGGCTCAACATCATTTACAAGAGTATTTCCGATCCATAACTCACCTGAAGAAATTTCTTCAAGACCTGCAATCATACGAAGTGTTGTAGACTTTCCACAACCTGAAGGTCCTACGAAGATGATAAACTCTTTGTCTGCGATGTCAAGGTTGAAGTTTTTAACTGCCTGGAATCCGTTTGGATATGTTTTACAAATGTTTTTTAAAGATAAACTAGCCATTATATGTGTCCTCCTAAATTTTACAACTCATTTTACTATGCAGTACCATAACCATGTAACAATACTGCCTGTGATTCTTCTACATATAACCAAATCATTTGTTGTAATTTAGTTATAATGTTCTTTTTTCGTGACTCACATTTAACATGGTTTTATAATACACTATCTTAAAATATTTTACCATAGGACAATTAGCCAAATAAATTTTACACTTTTTGTGCAAAGAGTATATATTATTGCGTTTTTTTCGTTTTATCATGAAATGTCACAATAAACACCGCCTAAAACTGTTTGTTTTTACCAATAGATTGTTACTTTTTAGTAAAAATGTTCAAATCATTGGTCATTTTTTGTATTATATCTGTCTATTCTTTTACTGAAAAACTTTGCTTTCATAAATTTCTGCGGAATTCTTTCTATCGCAAACTTTTCATAAAGCTTTGTAAGACCTATCTTTTCAATCCATACCGGCACTTTTTTCTCTTCTGCCATAATTATCCCTGCAACGCCTCCAATGGCAATACAGATCTTTGCATTCAGAAGTTTAACATGCTCTATTATCCATTTTTCCTGAATACTGCTCTCCAGATCAACAAGAAGTATATCCGGTGTGCAACTGTTTATCTCATTCACTATCGCAGCATCCTCTATTTCTTCAGAATAAACACAATCTCCTGCCACTTTCAATTCCGGTTGATTTTTTTTACAATAATTCCTAAGATTTTCGACATCTTCTTCACTGTCCGCTACTATGTAAATAACCCTGTCCTGTTTCCAGAGATTTTCAAGCATCACTCCAAAACTTTTGCAGCTTACAACCATTCCGCCTGCTTCGAGCATATCAACCTTATAATTTGTAAGCAATGCTTCCTCACCTGGCAGAAAAAGTTCTGCCTTATCTATTATCTCATGATATTTGTCATCTTCTGCCGCATGGTTTATCATATCCGCAGAGGCAAATAATATCACATCCATTTTATCATCTTTAAGATATTCATTTATTTTTTCAATAAACACATCATTGCTGAGCATATCAATATCGATACCCATTATTTTTACTGATGACTGCATATTTTTTACCATGCCTTTCATTCTATCTATAAACTTTACAAACTTATCAGCCTTAATCATACCTGCATTTCAAAAAATGCACGTCACTTTAATTATGGCGTGCATTTTAACTTTATCCGGTGTTTAATTATTTGCATCAGTTGTTCCTATTATAATCTTTATATCATAACCGCTTTCTACGGTGCCTGTCTCGATAACAGGATTGCTAAAATACTGTGCTAAATCCTTACCTGCACCATTTTCTTTTACGATAATCTTTGTCTGTGTCAAAGTTTCTGCAGAATAATCGCCTATTTTTTTCACCTTAAATCCGGCACTCTCAAGTTTTGTCTTTGCTGCTGAAGCAAGACCACTTATCCTGCTGCCATTGAGAACAAGTATGTTCTTGCCCTTTGATGACTTTCCTGAACTTTTTGACACTTTCTTAAAACTCTGAGACTGTGTATATGGTGTAGTATTTTTTACAAGCTTATTTATAAAAGTTTTTGAAGCTTTTGTATCTATCTGAAAAATATTCTCTGAATACATTCCCGGTATTCCCCAATAATGGAAATATTCAGGATTGAGCTTCTCGTAACATTCTACATAACCAATCTTATTATATACGGTAAGATTTGAATCAACTCTTTCATACTGTTCCTTTATAAATTCAGCAATCTTAGTCTGGTCTCCATTTAAATCTTTAAGCTGTTTTAAATAAGACTCACTTGCTACATTTATCTTTTCAGTTACCGTGACACTTTCATTACTGCCTGATGCCGAAAGCGACTGCGGCTTAAACTTAACATTTACATTTCTTCTCGAATAATGATTTACATATGTTTCCTGATTGATAACCGTATAGTAACTTATCTTTATGCCGAGAGCCTTTTCAATAATAAGCTCACCATATCCGTATGCATCTTCATCCTTGTCAAAGTACTGCTTAAGTCTTCCTAATCTTACAATCTGCGGTATTTCCTGATTTACGGTACTTAATCTCTGATACATATCAGTAGGTATAGTATAATCCGTTCCTACCGGAATCGTTATATAATCCATATTATTTGTTTTCGTATTGCAAATCTCAAGCATGAGATGTGAAATCTTCTTATCGTTACTTACATATATAAGATTTTTAGAAATCTCATCTGTCTGAGCCTCATCCAAAATATCCTTAATCTCATTTGAACTCGTTCCAACCTTTTCAGAGTTGTTTGAGAGAATCGTATATGAAATCTTATAACTTGCAAAACCCACGGCAAGTATGATTATTATGCCCAATACTGACTTTAATAAACTCAAAGCAAATATTTTTGCCACACTTTTCTTTTTCATAATTGTACCTTTCTATCTTTGATTCTTTATGTATAATATCAAAAAAACATATGATACATTATAACAAAAAAAAAATTATGTGTAAAGTAAAAGACTTAATGTCGTAACTTTTTTAACCAAATCGTAATAGTTGTTCTATTTTAATAATATGGTTTGTATGGTATATTAAATGTAAAAAATCTATATATACAAGATTTTTTGCACTATGCACAAAAAATATGTGCTGAAATATGAAATAATATGAAAACGAGGTTTTAATTTATGAGCAAAACAGTTATAGTGACGGGTGCATCCCGTGGCATAGGACGTGCTATTTCGCTTTATTATGCCAAAAAAGGATTTAATGTATGCGTATGCTGTCACAAAAATGCAGATATGCTTGACGCATTAAAAGATGAAATAGAAAATATTGGTGCAGATTGTATGACATATGTAGGAAATATCGGCATTTTTGAAAATGCCGCAGAATTTTTTTCTCTTATAAAAGAACGCTTTGGCAAAGCTGATATATTGATAAACAATGCCGGTATTTCATATATTGGTCTTTTGCAAGACATGACACCTTCAGATTGGAACGATATAGTAACTTCAAATCTCACATCTGTCTTTAACTGCTGCAAACTTGCCATTCCGATTATGCTTGGCAGCCATGAGGGCAAGATAATAAATATCTCATCCGTCTGGGGCTGTGTTGGTGCCTCAACAGAAGTCGCATACTCAGCTACAAAGGGCGGTATTAACACATTCACAAAAGCTCTTGCGAAAGAACTTGCTCCAAGTAACATACAGGTAAATGCAGTTGCCTGCGGTATTATCGACACCGACATGAACAGCTTCCTTGACGCAGACGAACTTGCCGCCGTTATTGACGAAGTTCCTGCCGGAAGAATCGGCACTCCTGAAGATGTTGCAAAAGCCGTATATGACATCTCTGCCACTAGCAGTTATATGACCGGACAGATAATAAGACTTGACGGCGGCTGGATATAAAAAATGGCACAACCGGCGTTTTGTCATAGTATCCACACTACATTACAAGCGTTTTCCTATACATTAAAAAATCCTCCTTAAACAGATTTACAATTTTTCTGCTTAAGGGGGACAATTTCTTACATCTCTACATAGTAATCTCTTGTTTTGACGATTTCCTTTGGAACATCAACCTTATCTTTATCCCATACCCTGAATTTAAGGTCATACTCTTTTGTCTTTTTGCCTTTCTCTCTGTTATATCTTGCCATTGCATCCCTAAACAAAGGCTGCTCTTCAACTGAATCTCTAAGGTCTTTTGCAAAAGGACAATATGTAGCCATAATTTCCCTCACCGGTTTGCTCAAAACGATTCCTCCATGAGCTTCGTGCTTAATCCAGTTCTCATAGTCAACAACAAACACCTCACGCGTATTATTTCTGCATTTCTGAATCTGCATTTTAAGCTTGTCCTTCTTATCCTCAGACAATTCCCTGTTTTTCTTATAAAACTGAATAAAATCACTATACTCACTTGTGAGAGATTTCACCTGTATGTTGTTCCATGCAGCACCCTGTATCGTTCTGCAAAGCTCCCATCTGAATCTTCCGAACAGTTTAACCATTGCCGCATCAATATCCGTGTCAAGAAATGCCGGCAGTAAAAATCTCCCTTTTGAATTTCTTCTTCTTCCGCTTATCTCCTGCCACATGATAGGATTGCTTCCGGCTATAGGGAATAAAATAAAATCAGGAAAAACTTCCTCAACTATATACTCTTTTTTTATACCTTCTGCCTCTCCTTTATATAATCCCTCTCTGTAAAATGCTGAATAATCTATCTGAAGCAGTCTGTGAACTGCCGCATTTATCCTGTCTCCCGACATAAATGTCTTTAAGAGCGATGATGCACAACCGTCCGTAAACAAAAACGGAACAAATGCCGATACCTGTCCGTATAAAATACGGTGGTTTGCCTTGAACATATTATCTACTTCAAATTCAAACTTTGCGTTCCTGTCATCAGCCATTGCATTTACCTGCTGTTCCGTCAACGCACCCGTTCTCTTTCGATCTCTTAAACTCTCCGCATAATCAAGGTCAAACTCACTCTTTGACGGCTCTTTTCGTCCCTCTATGATTTCCGTAAGCCACTGTTTCATATCATATACCATACATGATGCATTTCCAACATCATGTCTGTCTATGGACAAAAGCTGTTCAAGAAGTTCTTCTGAAAGAAGCTTTTCGCTTATAAAGCCATACCTCAAAAACAAATCTATTATTACCGGCGTACTTTCTGATGATTTATAATCTTTAAGAAATACCTTTTTGTATATCTTATAATACATCTTTGTAATATTTCTTCTGAGCGTTCTTGTATCATCATCGGTCAGGAACTTGTCTCTAAGTTTGTCAAAATCTGTGATATACTGCTCAAAATCTAAAGCTTCTTCTCTTTCAATCTCTGAATAATCAAGTATAAAGGAAAGTGAATTATTCAACTGGCTTATGTCCTGATATTCCATCTCTGTCAATGCTATATCAGCATCATTACCGTCATCGTTTTTAACATCTGAATTTAAAAGACTGAAATATGTTTCTTCCATAAATTCATGGTCTATCTCAAGATCGACACCCGCCTTGTCGAGCATCAGATTTTCAAGCGTATTTATATAATCTATAATATCATCAAACAAAGACATGACATTGCCAGACTCTCCACCTATATGCTGAACCGTATTTGCAAGTTGAAATACCTGCATATAAAGACTTCTTTCCTCTTTGACAAGTGGCTTTGAAAGCAGCTTTAAATACTCTGTTCCTCTGCCACATTCAGCTATAATGGCATTTACAAGTTTTACCTGTTCGAGAACATGATATACTGATATAGCTGAGCTTGCTCCAAAATATGCCTTTTGTATATCAGGTGCTATCTCACAGCAAGCCCTGTAATACATTATCTTGTCGATGTCTACATCACCCTGTTCATATTCCTCAATGTCATCTATTGAGCGGATATTATCAGCTTTAATCCCTGCTTCTTTTGCTATCTCTGTATATCTTGTACGACCTGACAATAAAAACTCATAGAGTTTGTCAGCCATTGCCGTTATTTTCTCATATGTTATAGAAAGTTCACGAATAATACGGCTAAAAGAAGCTACCATAAGCCCTGCATAGTCCTTGTTTGCCTTGACAAGACTTCTTACTGCTTTGCTTAGTCTCATTTTAGGGAATGCATATATAACCGCATTTGTCTCTGCTGTATATGTAATCCCATATTTATCTCCGACAAGGTCACAAAGTCCAAGAAAATTTCCTGAACCTACTACTATATTTGTCCCCTCTGCACTCATCCTTATGCGGCCTTTTACTACAAGACTTACCGATGATATTTCATCACCCTGTTCATATATTATGGTATCCTTTATAACCTGGTTTATGTTATTTAGCTTTAATTCCGCCTTCAATTCTTTCTTTCCTCCCTCTATCAACTCACATCCAGTCTGCTGTTTCCACTCTTTTTTAATTTCATACCTGCTTTAACGCAGGCAGCAATACTTATTCTATTATACAATCTAATAGCTTTATCGTCAATTTAGTAATACCATGCATTTCCAATTTATTCGACTTTTTTCGTTAAAGAAGAATACTATACTTTTTCGCTTTACTCCTCTTTTTTCGCTAAATAACAATTCAATGTATCTTCGTTTCATTAATTTTTCGCAAAAGAAAAAAGAATTGCTTGCGACTCTTTCGCACTTGAGCGGAATACACATCCTCACGGGGTGTTTTTTTATGTTATAGAAAACAAGAAGTTTCCTATAACATAAAAAAACAAGGCTAAAGCCTTGCTTCTAAAATAATATATATAAATCCGTGCATCCTGTTTTGAAAATGTCAATGTAACCGTTACCCCGGCAGTTAGCTCGGCTCCGGCTACCTTACGGCACACGAAAATTCTCACTTAGTGCTGCTAGGTTCCCCTCCTGACACGGTTCATGAGTTTTCATTGCGCAAGACCAAAGCGTCAACGCCACTTACCGGGGGCAGCATTGCAAAAAACAAGCCCTCGACAAGACATCACCCCTGCTATAGCGGATTGCAGGTTACAAGGAGCCGCTAACTCCCCGGCTAGCACGGAAGTTTTTACTTCCCACAGTCAAATCTTTAAAATTTAAGATATAAATGTTTACTTCATTTTCTTTTAAATGAAACTATCTTTCATTTGCAATCTATAACAATATCATAGTAAACAATTTTACTGTTATTCAAAAATAAGGAAACCTTATTAAGATTTCCTTATCCAAACAGATTCATATCTGTCAAGCAATGCGGAAGAAGGGACTTGAACCCTCACGTCGTTGCCAACACTAGATCCTTAGTCTAGCCTGTCTGCCAATTCCAGCACTTCCGCATTTCGTTCACAACACATTCGTTTGTCACGAACAAGACATATATTATCAGTTTTTTATCCGCTTGTCAACATCTTTTTTCAAATTTTTAACACAAATTTGTAACAGTTCAGCCCCAAAAAAGATAAGTCAATAATACATGAGCTTGCTCAATGTATTATTGACTTGTTTTTTGGGGCGGAATAGCCTTTCATTTTATAGCACATACAGGCAAGCACTCCACAAAATATTCCAACGATAACACCCGCTAAAACATCACTCGGATAATGCACACATACATATACTCTCGACAAAGCCATGAGTATTGCAACCACGAGAGTCACTATTCCAAGCCGTCTTGTATTTCTGTCAGCCAGTATTGGCACTACTGCAGCAAATGAACTTGCAGTATGCCCGGACGGAAATGAATAGTCTGGCTGTGGCTCTATAAGACATCTTATATCCTTATAGGCATCATAAGGTCTTGTTCTTGCAAATATATTTTTTAATATTCCATTGCATATCACCAGATCGATTATGAGTGCAATAGCACATACGATTCCAGTCTTTCTTGTCTTTTTGCAAACCAAAAGAAAAATCGTCAACAATATCCATATCAGTCCATAATTTCCTAAAGATGTAAATACTTTTACAATGCTGTTTAATAACTCATTTCTAAAATGCCCCTGTATATAATATAGTATATTTATATCTAAATCTGTAATCCAAGAAAACATTTTTTCCTCCATATATAATCTATGTACTCTCGAAATTCTTCATTCAAAAAATTCCGAGAGTACATATCTCTATTTTTTAACCAGATGGATATTCGTGGTATGCTATGTATGTCACTTGCTCATAACACTATCAGCCGCTATTAAAGCTACATAATATTTAGACGATAATCTTTTTTACATTTGCTTTCTTACAACCCTGTACTCATCGCCATTCCTGTAATAAGGACAGGCTTCCCATTTGCCTGTTATAAACCTTACATAATCGTCCTCATCCATGTTTACATCACACACATACTCTTCATACTCCTCATCATATGTATAATTTGCACATGTATCACATTCCGCCATTGTTTACCTCCATCTGTTTTCTATGTACTCTCGGTATCTTCTCAAAACGAATACATTTTTACTGTTTGAAATGAATGTCAGCTCATATAATTTTCATAAGTATAACATAATCCACATAATTTTTACAATAATAATGTCCGCTATCATTTTGCAAGCGTACAAACCCTACATAATTTTTACAATAATGACGCTCGCAATCATTCCTGCAAGCGTACAAACCAATGCCCCCGGCAGTATCCAGCCTGTTTTTTGAAATGGTTTTTCTTTGTTGTTTCCTGTTGCCAGCAGATATACTGATATTGTGTAAAATATCGTTTCAGAACAGCTCATCAATATTGATGCGAGCAGACCCTCATATGTATCTGTACCAAATTTTTTAAAAATATCCAAAAGCAGACCTGTTGCAGCAGATGATGAAAACATTTTCACTAGCGATAAAGGAACCAGTTGTGACGGAAATCCTATAACTGAAAGTGGCTTTGCAAGTATATCTCCCACCACATCAAGTATTCCCGAAGTTCTTAAAATCCCCACGGCAAGCATCAATCCTATAAGTGTCGGCAATATCTCATATACAACCTTAAAACCATCTTTAGCTCCTTTTGTGAATGCAGCAAACATATCAATCTTGGTGCTCAATGCTAAAATTACAATACCAAATATGACCATCGGTATCATTAGATTTGACAAATACGCTATCATACGACACTCCCTCCCGGAATTCTCTAATAATTCCATTGCAAAAATCTAATTCCTTATGTATAATAAATACTTGAGTGATTACATTTTTATGATAAAGGAGGTCCCATGAATACAGTTTTTATCGCAGATGATGAATTAATAATAAGACAAGGTATCAAATGTATTATTGATTGGGAACAACTTGGTTTCGAGATAATAGGAGAGGCATCAAACGGAGTAGATGCCCTTAATTTTATTTTGAATAAACAGCCGGATCTGGTACTTATGGATATTCGTATGCCTAAAATGCTTGGACTAGATGTCGTCGAAGCAGCCAGAAACAAGGGGTTTAACGGAAAAGTCATAATACTAAGCGGCTATACGGATTTTAAGTACGCACAGGCCGCCATTAAAAACGGTGTCGATTACTATCTTACAAAACCTATTGACGAGGATGAGCTTTACGAGACAGTTGATTCCATCCGCTCACAGATAAGTAAAGAAGCAGAAGATAAAGAAACCTTAAGCACTTATCGTGATAAAGCAAAAAGCATGATCCTTTTTGACATACTTACGGGTACTTCGACTATAAATAATATAGATGACATGAACATAGATGCCGACATATATCAGGTAGTAATCTATGAAAAATACAGTCATCACGCTACTGAACTGCCTTATAAGTTTTCTGATCTTTTAAAAGTAACAAACAAGAGAAACAGTTCTTATGAAAGTATTGAAATTGATCAAAATGAAGTCATACTGTTAAAGGGTGCATTTACTTTACACAAATTCCAGGAATTTTTGGATCACTATAACAGAGAACAAAAACCTCAGGAAAATTCACCTCTTGACTCCTTATTTATAGCATATGGAAGAGAAGTTCATTCTATCGAAGATGTTCACATTTCTTACCAGCAGGCACATAAGCTCCTGCAAAGAAGATTTTTCTGTGAGGACAAGCAGCATACAATAGGCTGGGACGAACTTCCGAAAGAAGAATATGAAAACACTTACGACATTTCCGATGAACACCTTCAGGAATATTGCGAAAAACTTACAGGTTATATTCAGGCTTCAAAACGTAATCAGATTGCCGAGACACTTCATGAACTTGAACGAAATCTGTTTTACTCGACAAGTGATATTTCAAGGATAAAACTTTTCCTCACAGATTTATATCTGTCAATAAAGGAGAAAATATCACACTTATATCACAATGCTAATATTCCATTTCCGGGCAACGCAGAGATTATCGACTACATTGGTGACAAATACTATCTTTACGAGATTATGCTCTACTTCACCGAGCAGTTTGACATGATAACAAGAACTATCGGCAATCCGACAAGCGAAGGTGTCATGGATGACATAATCCACTACATAGAACACAATTATATGGACAATATCAAGCTCGAAAATATTGCTCCTCTTTTTGGATACAACAGCTCATATCTTGGAAAGATATTTAATAAAAAAGTGGGCGAGGGCTTCAATGTCTTTGTAGACAAAGTAAGAATAAAACATTCAAAAGAACTTCTTTTGACAACAGATTTAAAAGTTTATGAGATTGCTGAAAAAGTCGGCTACAAAAATGTTGACTATTTCCACACAAAGTTTAAAAAATATGTCAAAATGAGTCCTGCCGAATTTAGAAAAAAGAGTAAAATTGAAAGAATATAATCATCAACATATTTGACAAAAAATAGTCACTATGTTATTCTTTTATACGATATTTTAAACTTACAATATCATGTAGATGCGGATGTGGTGGAATTGGCAGACACGCAAGATTTAGGTTCTTGTGCCCTGTGGCGTGCAGGTTCAAGTCCTGTTATCCGCACTAAAAACCCCCTGTGAAAATCACAGGGGGTTTTTTTGTGCGGGTAGAGACCTTGAATCTGGATTCAAGGTCTCCGCTCCGCTTCGGTCGGTGCATTACCATCGTCCACCGGACGATGTGCACCCTGTTATCCTCACCTGATAAATCCGTAAACTGCACACTTGTTAAGACTATAAAAGAATTTACAGGTAATAACTCAAATAATGAAAATGAATTATCTCAGGTAATTATAAATATTGAAGCACAAAAAGATGAACCAAAGAAATATCAAATCATAAACAGAGCTGTTTTTTATATAAGCCGGCTTGTATCATCACAAAAACAAAGAGATTTTATAAACATGAACTATGATGATATTAAAAAGGTTTATTCGATTTGGGTATGTATGGGTATGAAAGAAAATACAATGTGTCATATACATCTCACAAAAGATGACCTCATAGGAAAACATAACTGGCGCGGCAACCTTGATTTATTAAACATCGTAATGATAGGAATATCTGACACCCTGCCTGAACATGATAATACCTATGAAATGCATCGTTTACTTGTCGCTCTCTTTACGAACACATTGAACGCAAAGCAAAAAATTGATATAATAAATAAAGAATATGACATACCTGTTGAAAGCGATATTGCGGAAGGAGTGAGCATTATGTGTAATCTAAGTCAGGGTATTGAGGAAAAAGCACTCGAGAAGGGCAGAATCACAGGTATTGCCGAGGGCAAAGCCGTTGGCATTACTCAAGGCATTGCTCAGGGTAAAACTTCTGCTCAGATTGATATAATCTTAAATATGTATAATAACAACTTCACAATAGAGCAGATAGCATTAGCCACACAGTATGATGTTAGAAGCAACCGAGCTCGGTCTTGGCAGTGTATTGATATGTTATTTCAAACCTGATGTAATAAAAGAAGAATTTAATTTACCGGATAATCTTGAACCTGTAAATATTCTCGCAATTGGATATTCAGATGAAAAACCAGCTTCTTTAATGCGTCATGAAGAAACCCGTATGCCTTTATCTGATTTGATTTATTATTGTAAATAATAATATTATTGAAGAACAATTCTTAGTTAAAAGTCCCCTGTTTTTATTACTCTACGCAATAAAAGCAGGGGACTTCCATAATAGTGTTTTTATGACAACAATTCAGCCATCTTTACATTTTTTCTACGCCAAGCATTACTTTCTCGCCATTTATATTCCACTCTTTTGTGAATCCAACAGCTCCGTCATACTTAGTTTCATTCGCAAGTACCTCTGACTTAATCTGCTTCTCGTTTTTCTTTACGATGTCAGCTATCTTGTCATTGTCCTGCATTGATACACAGATATGGTCCATTACCTCAAATCCTGCGTCTTTACGCATTGTCTGGATTTTACTGATAACCTCACGGACAAATCCCTCCTCGATAAGTTCAGGTGTGAGATTTGTGTCGAGTACGACTGTTATTCCGTGGTCTGTATCTGAAATGTAACCCTCCATCTGTGCCGCTTCGATGAGAAGATCATCTTTTTCAAGCACTTCCTCGTTTCCGTCAACCGTGATGGTAAGGTTTCCTTTTTCGTTAATCTCTGCCATTGCTTTCTGACCGTCAAGTCCTGCAAGGATTTCCTTTACATTGTTTATCTGTTTTCCAAATCTGCGGCCGAGTGTCTTAAGCTGTGGCTTGAAGCTGTATGTTGTAAGCTCGCTTACATCCTGTGTGAGTACGGCTTCTTTGACATTAAGCTCGTCCTTGATAATGTCCATATAGAACTCTGAAAGCTCTGCATCTGCTTTGATATACATTTTTCCGATTGGCTGACGATTCTTGATGTTTGCTGTATTACGGCAGGCACGACCGATTACTACGGCTTCAAGTACAGTCTCCATATCTTCTTCAAGTTTCTTGTCGATATGAGCCTCATTTACCTCAGGGAAGTCACAGAGATGTACGCTTTCAGGTGCATTTGCATCAAGAGTGCATACAAGGTTTCTGTAAATATCTTCTGTCATAAACGGAATCATAGGTGCTGCTGCCTTTGAGATTGTTACAAGTGCAGTATAGAGCGTCATGTAAGCATTTATTTTATCCTGTTCCATTCCCTTTGCCCAAAATCTTTCACGGCAGCGTCTTACATACCAGTTACTCATCTCATCAACAAAGCTCTGGAGTGCTTTTGCTGTCTCAGGAATACGATATGCTGCAAGATTTTCATCAACTTCCTTAACAGTGCTGTTAAGTCTTGATAAGAGCCACTTATCCATTACCGAAAGTTTGTCATATTCAAGTGTATATTTTGTTGCATCAAACTCATCAATGTTTGCATAGAGTACAAAGAATGCATATGTGTTCCACAATGTACCCATGAATTTACGCTGTCCCTCCTGAACTGCCTTGCCGTGGAAACGGTTTGGAAGCCACGGAGCACTGTTTATATAGAAGTACCAGCGGATTGCGTCAGCACCGTATTTATCAAGTGCATCAAATGGATCTACCGCATTTCCTTTTGACTTACTCATCTTCTGCCCATTCTCGTCCTGAACATGACCGAGCACAATAACATTCTCATAAGGAGCTTTGTTAAACAAAAGTGTTGACTCTGCCATAAGTGAGTAAAACCATCCTCTTGTCTGGTCTACTGCTTCAGAGATAAACTGTGCAGGGAACTGAGCCTCAAATAAATCTTTATTTTCAAACGGATAATGATGCTGTGCAAATGGCATTGCTCCTGAATCAAACCAGCAGTCGATAACCTCAGGTACTCTCTTCATTGTCTTACCACAGTCAGGGCATTTAAATGTCACTGCATCAATATAAGGTCTGTGAAGTTCAACCTTTGCATCGTCAGGATTTCCACTGCGCTCTGCGAGTTCCGTACGGCTTCCGATAGATTCCTGGTGACCGCATCCCTCACACTCCCAGATATTGAGTGGTGTTCCCCAATAACGGTTACGGGAAATGCCCCAGTCCTGAATATTTTCAAGCCAGTTTCCGAAACGGCCTTTTCCGATTGAATCAGGAATCCAGTTTACAGTGTTGTTGTTGCGTACAAGGTCATCTCTTACCTCTGTCATCTTGATGAACCATGACTCTCTTGCATAATAGATAAGCGGTGTATCGCATCTCCAGCAGTGAGGATAATCATGTTCAAACTTAGGTGCTGCAAAAAGCTGTTTCTTTGCATCGAGGTCTTTTAATACCTCAGGGTCAGCTTTCTTTACGAAAAGACCTGCAAACGGTGTCTCCTCTGTCATCTCACCTTTTCCGTTTACGAACTGTACAAATGGAAGGTCATAGTTGCGTCCTACATTTGCATCATCCTCACCAAATGCAGGAGCGATATGAACGATACCAGTACCGTCTGACATAGTTACATATGTGTCACAGGTAACGAAAAATCCCTTTTTGTGCTGCTTGTCTGCACACTCTTTTGCACAAGCGTAAAGCGGCTCATACTCTTTATGCTCAAGTTCTTTACCTGCAAATGTCTCAAGAACTTCGTATGCTTTTACACCGTTCTCCTCGTCAGCGAGCTTACCGAGTACATCGTCAAGAAGTGCCTGTGCCATATAATATGTGTAACCATCTGCTGCCTTTACCTTACAATATGTCTCATCAGGGTTTACACAGAGGGCAACATTTGATGGAAGTGTCCACGGTGTTGTTGTCCATGCAAGGAAATATGCATCTTCATCTTTAACCTTAAAACGGACTACTGCTGAACGCTCTTTTACAAGCTTGTAACCCTGTGCAACTTCCTGTGATGAAAGAGGTGTTCCACAACGAGGACAATAAGGAACTATCTTAAATCCTTTATATAAAAGTTTCTTGTTCCAGATTTCTTTTAATGCCCACCACTCTGACTCAATAAAGTTGTCATCGTATGTTACATATGGGTTATCCATATCAGCCCAGAAACCTACTGTACCTGAGAAATCTTCCCACATACCTTTATATTTCCAAACTGATTCTTTACATTTCTTGATGAATGGCTCCATACCATACTCTTCAATCTGCTCTTTGCCATCAAGACCAAGCATCTTTTCAACTTCAAGTTCTACTGGAAGACCATGTGTATCCCATCCTGCTTTACGCGGAACCATGTATCCTTTCATAGTCTTATATCTTGGAATCATATCTTTAATAACACGCGTAAGCACATGACCGATATGAGGTTTTCCGTTTGCTGTAGGAGGTCCGTCATAAAATGTATAAGTAGGGCATCCCTCTCTTGCTTTCATTGATTTTTCAAAAATCTGCTGGTTACGCCAGAATTTGCCGACATTTTTCTCTCTGTCAACGAAATTTAAGTCGGTTGAAACTTTTTCGTACATAATCATTTTCCTTTCTTAAATAAAGTCAAGTGGATATTTGCAATCCACTTTGCTGCTT
>UMHZ01030498.1_pt1 | contig 55886 bp, 40 predicted proteins | sample 1965671 | NCBI WGS metagenome assembly UMHZ01 (sample SAMEA4836111, study PRJEB28245) | human gut metagenome | biome: gut microbiome; material: fecal sample | place: Denmark | collected 2008 | reverse complement strand
AACTACTCTAACTCCTTTAACTACTCTAACTCCTTTAACTACTAAAGAATAATGCATTTGTCTTTTTTGCTGCGCCCAAGGATATTTCTCCTTAACTTCTTGCCTCCTACAAAATAATTTCAAAAGAATTTATAACATAACAGACATGGGAAATCCAAAAGCATTTTTGACTATACACCGCAAGGAAGCGGGACACAGGCCGGTGCACGACCGTATACATGACTTTGGCGAGGTGGAGCAGACGCTCAACTCTAACGACCGCCGCATGCAGGCGTCGCGATGCATGGACTGCGGAGTGCCCTTCTGCCACTGGGCTTGCCCGCTGGGCAACAAACCGCCGGAGTGGAATGACGCTCTGTATAAAGGCGACTGGGAACTGGCTTACAGACTGCTCAACTCTACAAATGACTTTCCTGAGTTCACAGGGCGCATCTGTCCGGCTCTCTGCGAGAAGGCTTGCGTGCTCAATCTTGTGGAGCATGAGCCTACAACCAACCGCGAGAATGAGGCTGCGATAACCGAACACGCCTTTGAGGAGAACTATGTGCGCATACATCATCCTGAGCGCAACGGCAAGAAGGTGGCTGTGATAGGGGCCGGACCTGCCGGACTGGTGACTGCCAACCGCCTTAACCTGAAGGGCTATATGGTTACGGTGTTCGACAAGAACGAGGACGCCGGCGGACTGCTGCGCTACGGCATACCTAACTTTAAGCTCAACAAGGCCGTGATAGACCGCCGCATAGACGTGCTGATGCAGGAGGGAATAACCTTTAAATATAATCAGAACATCGACGTTAGCAAGCTGCCCGAAGGCTTCGACGCCTACGTGATAGCCACGGGAACGCCCACGGCGCGCGACCTTGCCATACCGGGCCGAGAGCTTAAAGGCGTGTATTTCGCGCTCGACATGCTTGCACAGCAGAACCGTGTGCTCGCCGGATGCGAATATACTAAAGACCAACTGGTAAGCGCCAAGGGCAAAGACGTGCTGGTTATCGGCGGTGGCGACACGGGAAGCGACTGCATAGGTACGGCCCACCGCCAGGGATGCAAGAGCGTAACGCAGATAGAGATTATGCCGAAGCCCGCGGAAGGTCCCGACGACCCTGCCAACCCATGGCCCAACTGGCCGCGCACGCTGAAGACAACCACCTCGCACGAGGAAGGCTGCACAAGGCGATGGAACATCAATTCGCTGAGATTCATCGGCAAGGACGGAAGGCTGACAGGCGTTGAGGTGCAGGAAATAACATGGAAACCCAATCCTGAAGGCGGACGTCCGATAATGGAGGCCGTGGGCAGTCCGGAGGTTATTAAGGCCGACATGGTGCTGCTGGCCATGGGATTCCTGAAGCCCGAGCTGCCCGAGCTTGCTCCAAATGTGTTTGTTGCAGGTGATGTTGTCAGCGGTCCGTCGCTCGTTGTAAGGGCAATGGCAAGCGGACGCGACGCTGCCGAGAAAGTAGATAAATTTTTCCACTAACATTTTTTCCATTCCTTTTTTTCTGTGAAGGGTCGGGGCAGATGTTGCTCCGGCCCTCGCTTTTTTATGCTGTCGGGCGCCATGTTTGTGCTGATTTTTGCGTGCTTTGTAACGTCTTGATAATCAGCGGCTTAACAATGCTATTCCAAAAGGCGCCCTTTTAGCTTGCAAAAGGCCGTCTTTTAGGCTGTAAAAGGGCACCTTTTGCCATGCGAAACGTGCCCTTTTGCACGGCCGCCTGTCTTGCCCTGCTTTCCGCATGCATTCCGTGCGTCTTTTCAGTGCAGCTCCGCCCTTAGGCAGCCCGCCGTTCTCCTTGCTGCCGAAATATGCCGTAAGGCAGTGTGCCCGGTGCCGGCAGGATAATAATTTCCGGCCTTTTTTATATAAATTTGCGCTTAATATATACGTATTATTTATTTTTCTGTATATTTGCCGCAATGAAAGGAACTATAATCAAAATAATGGCAATGGCCCTTGTGGCCGTGGCCCTGCTGTCGTGCGGCGGCAGGCATGGCGGCGATGCGGTGCGCTCGGTCTACTACTGGAGCACCACTCTGCGCATGGACAGCGTTAAGGAGCAGTTTATGCGCGAGCATAACGTCAGTCGCATGTACATCAGATACTTCGATGTCGTTGAGGACGAGAGCGGCCGCCCCGTGCCCAACGCCACGCTGCGCTTTGTTACGGCAGTGCCTAAAGGCATCGAGGTGGTGCCCGTGGTATATATCGTGAACAGCTGTATGCGCCGCGACATAAGCGGTCTGCCAGAGAAGATATACAGGCGCGTGCGCCAAATGAACGAGACCAACGACGTGCCCGGCGTGAAGGAAATACAGATAGACTGCGACTGGACCATGCGCACGCGCACGGCCTATTACAGATTTCTGAAGCAGCTGCGCGACATGGCCGGCAAGGACGGCATACGGCTGTCGGCCACAATACGCCTGCACCAGCTCTCGCAGCCGGCTCCGCCCGTTGACCGCGGCGTGCTGATGATGTATAACACGGGCGACTTTACCGACCTTGAGTGTAGCAAGCCCATACTCGACATGGACGATGCTGCGCCCTATATGTCGAGTCTTGCCTCATACAATCTGCCGCTCGCGTCGGCTTATCCGCTGTTCAGCTGGCGCATACTGTTCCGCGGCAGCCGCTACGTTGGCATAATGCATGCCGACGACGACCTGCCCGTGCTGGCCGGCGACAGCATAGTAGAGCGCCGCGTTGAGCTTGACGACATAATGAGAGCCAAGGACGCCGTGAGCCGCAAGCGCGCCGACGCCAACGGCGAGATACTGCTTTTCGACATGAGTAACCAGAATATAACCCGATTTAAACCGGAAGATTATGAAAAAATTTATCTTCGTTAGCCTCTTTGCCCTCGCGTTGTGTGCCGACGCCTGGGCCTGTGTAAGTGAGGCTCCCACGCACAACAATTACATGTTCAGCGTGTTCAGGCGCGAGAGTATGGACTCGCCGTTCCGCGAAGACATCAATGCCTACTGGAAAAGATATGCCGGCGACATGTCTGATACAAGTACGGATTATTACAGGTGGAACCGCGACAAGATTGATGCGGCGGCACGCAGCCGCGGCGATGTGCTGATGCAGCGCTACATGAAGCTGCTCGACAGCTATCTGCAGGTGTGCGACGAGGTTAGCTACGACTCGTGGGACTATCCCACCAAGGAGCAGCTGACAAAGCGAAAGTCTACCTTGAACTCGATACGCAACAGCGCCACGATGGCCATGAAGACCGGACTGCGTGAGCTAAACGCGCTGATGGTGATGCGTGCAAACATGATGCTGGGCTACGACCAGGCCAACATATCCTTCTGGAACTCAACGGCACAGAACCTGCCGAAGGGAGTATGGCGCGAGGTTGCACGCAACATATATGCCCGCGCGCTGCTCAACACGGGCAAGCGCATCGAGGCATGCAACATATACGCCGAGCAGGGCGACATGCAGAGCATCAAGTGGAGCATGCGCAACTACCGCAACCTGGCAGGAATACAGAAGATATATCTCGACGACCCAAACTCGCCCACGCTGATATATCTCGTTCAGGACTTTGTAAACAACGTGCAGGAGACGCTCGACCAGGCCACAGGCACCGGCACGGACGAAGACTGGATTAAGACTATCGACGCCCGCGTGGTGTATAAGGCAGACGCAATGCGCTTCGTTGACTTTGCCAACAACGTGGTGAGAAGCGGCAAGAACGAGTATCCCTGCCTGTGGAAGTCGGCCATAGGCATGATATATTATCTCTTCGGAATGTCGGAAGAGGCCGTTGCCGAGCTCGACGAGGCCATGGCTATGGACGGCACGCCCCGCATGAAGGACAACGCACGCTGCATACGCCTGCTGGCTTCAACGGGCTGCAACATGTTCAGTCCGTCTTATTCGGCATATCTGCTGAAGGAGATGCAGCGGCTCGACGAGCTTATCAGGGATGAGCGCGGCACGTCGGACATATATCCGAACCATTACACCGACGTAAAGGAGCGCGTGGTCTACAATGCACTTGTGCCCAAATGTATGGCCACAGGCCGCGTGAACATGGCTCTGGCTATGCTCGGAATGATGGAAGAGAATGAGCAGGATTTCTATACGAAGGGACGCCACTCGCAGCCTGATTATGTGATTGAGGGCGATTATGCGTGGAACTCTGACTATTCGCCGTGGAACGAGTATTTTGCTGTCATGGACACAATCAGCGCCGACGTCCTGGCCGGTTACCTCAAGTATATCAGCATGGAGCAGTCAGACCCGTTTGAGCAGTATGTCGTTTCGCAAGTATATCCCAGCAAAAACTATTACAACGACCTCATCGGCACAAGGTATATGGCCGAAGGCCGCTTTGCCGACGCCCTGCCTTATCTCGAGAAAGTGTCGCTCGGCTTCCTGTCGCAGCAGAACATCAGCTGGTATATGGCCAACCGAAAATACAGCCTTCCGCGCTGGTTCAACCGCCAGTTGCCTAACATGCCCGACACCGACGGCCCCGGAAAGGGTGAGCCTAAAGAGAATATGAAGTTAAGATATTGCAAGGACATGCTGCAGCTGCAGGCCAATTACGACCTTGCACGCGAGGGAGAGCAGAAGGATATGCGTGCCTATGAGCTTGCCGTGATGCATTATCAGGCTTCGTGCTACGGCGACTGCTGGTTCCTTACGCATTACGGCCACAGCATTTACGACAGCACCCGCAACGGCGAATTCGACTTTGCGCGCAAGACCGTTGAGTATCTCAACAAGTGTGTTGTGTCTTCCGACCTCAACATGCGCTACAAGGCGCTCTATGCGCTGGCCTTTGTCGACAAGGATCCGTGGTTTGATGTCAAGTACGACCGTGACTATAATCCTGTTTACATCCCGCGTCCTGCCTCAAGTCAGTATAAGGCCATGAGCGCGCTGTATAGCTTTGCAAGGCAGCATCCGCAGTATGTCGATGGTTATACCACGCGCTGCGACATGCTGAAAGCCTTTGCCCGTGTGTCTGGACAGTAGTGGCTTGCGTGCCGCCGACGCCGTTCAGTGTGCGGCATAATGTGAAAGTATAGTCAAAGCTGCAAGTTTTTTTATTCGCTGATGCAAGGTTTTGTAAATAAAAACGTTTAATATGTAGACAAAATCTTAAATGTTGCGGATATGAAAACTTGCAGCTTTATTAATTTCTTTTGGCTGATGGCATGTGTGCTTTGCCTCGTGTCGTGCGATGAGGAGAACGACTTTATCTCAGGACCTACCGCGAGCAGCACTATGATAAGCGGTGTGGCACGCACTGCCGACGGGACGCCGCTTGCCGGAGTTAAGGTGAGTGTGGATTATAATGAGTCGGTGTGGCTCGGTCAGCAGACGACACGCCACAAGGCAGAAGGCATTACCGACAAGGACGGCAACTATCGGCTGTATTTTGAGTTGCGTGACGACGAGCTGCAGGACAACGGCAACGATGCGTCGGCGTCACGAAACTTCTACCTAATTTTCGACCTTTCTTCGCTCTCAGAAGAAAAATACATCATGCCGAAAGACATAAAGGCCGACAACAAAGATCAGAAGTTGCGCTTCTATTATGACAATCTTCACTTCGAGAGAGGCAAGTTCTACAGCCATAACCTTTACGTTCCGCTAAAGCGCTGGATAGACGTAACCGTTGTCAGCGACGGCAAGATAGACGCCAATGACAAGTTTGTCGTGTCTAATCTGATAAACTACGGCGGCGACGAGCTGCCCTTCAACTCCTATTATCGCGACGGCCGTGTGCTGATGGACTATCCCATAACGATGACGTCAGACAGGGAACAGACGTTCAGGGTGCCGTGTGCGCTCAACGATTCAAACATGATTTACATCGGCTGCATGAAGGGTGGAGTCGGCTCTTACGATGCCGTTACGCCGGTTAAGAAAGTCTTTGTAACCGAAAGCGAGCCGCAGTCAGTAAGGCTTGAAATTGGTGCTGCAGAATGAAAACGGCGATTAGGCAGAATTAAATATAAAAGACACTGAAATATAAGGCGGCTGTTACAGCCGCAGACGCATGTATCTGAAAATCAATCTGTTTTTAGTTTGGGTTCCGGCTTTTGGCAAGTCGGAACCTAATTGTTTTCATTCGGCTGTTGTTTATCGGCGTTGCCTGTGCCGTTCATGCAGCAGGCGAAGTTGGCAGAGTATGCCCTTCCGATAGGAATGGTGTGGTTGCCGGCCAGCGTTATGTCGTTTTTGGTGAAGCTTATTATTGCCGTCTTGTTGACGATAAACGACTTATGAACCCTTATGAAGGTGCTTTCAGGCAGAATCTCCTCAATGTTTTTCATGCTCATCTGCGTCATTACGGGGCGCTCGTGGTTAAGATGAATCTTGATGTAGTTGTTCAGCGCCTCGATGAATGAGATGTCGGCATAGCTTATCTTGATGTTCTTATATTCAGACTTCACTATGAAGAAGTCTTCCTCTGCATGGCGCGCCCTTTCCTGAAGGTCCTTTTGCCTTATGGCCTTTGACACCGCAACCTCGAATCTGTTGAACGAGAACGGCTTGTGAAGAAAGTCGATGGCGTTGAGTTCAAAGCCGTCGAGGGCAAACTGGGCGTATGCCGTGGTGAATATGAACATCACGTCCGACGAAATGATACGTGCAAGTTCGAGTCCGTTCATGCCCTTCATCTCTATGTCGATGAACACTATGTCGGGCTTGCTGCGCCTTATCTCTTCAAGCGCCTTGAGGGGGTTGGTGAATGTTTCAACGCTTATGTTGCCCATTCTCCGGGCAAACTCGCTGATTATGTTGAGAGCTATCGGCTCGTCGTCAATGGCAATACATCTCATTGTTCCTGTCGTCGTTGTATGTGGTTAGTTTATTAAGGTTATGCTCAGCAGCACGGTGTAGAGTCCGTCAGCGTCGTTTATCTCGAGCTTGTGGCGCTTGGGATAGGCCAGTTCGAGCCGCTTGCGGCAGTTGCTTATGCCTATGCCGGCAGAATGGCCGCGCCGGTCTGTCGGTTTCTGGTTTTGCGTAGAGAAGAACAGCGTGCCGTCTTCAATCCTTATGACGATATACACCTGGCGGTCGTCGGTAGACGACAGACCGTATTTTATGGCGTTCTCTACGAAGGTTATAAGCAGCATGGGCACTATCTGCAGTCCCTGCCGCTTGTTGTCGTTATAGTAAGACAGCTGTATGCTGTCCTTGTTTTCGGTGCGGTATTTCTGTATCTCGATATACTGTCGTATGTAGTCGATCTCCTCTTCAACGGGTATGGCCTCCTTCGTCGGGTTGGTGTACATGTATTTCATCAGGCAGATAAACTGCATGAAGGCTGTCTCCACCTGCTGCGACTTCATCACAATCATGCCGTAGAGAGTGTTGAGCGTATTGAAAAGAAAGTGAGGATTAATCTGTGCCTTGTATAGGGCAAGCTCAGCTTTCTTCTTCTCAGTCTCGAGGTCGTGGCTGCGCACAATCTGTCTGATAAGTTCGGTGAGCAGGCCCACGGCCGTGCTGAAGGTGATTGTTGCGACATACAGGAACCACACTGCCTGCTGATGAAGCCTTGCCCTGGCCACAGTCCTTACGCGGCGTGGGCGCACCGGCCTGTGCGGAAAGTCCATCTGATACTGCGATATGAGCCATGTAATCAGGATTGTGGCAAGAATCAGGATAAGGGCTATAATCACCTTGCGGCGCGTCTGGAAGAACATGGGCACCGTGATATAGCGGTTGAAAAAATAAACGGCATAGAGCCAGCACGCCAGTATGCAGACAAACGTCAGGTTGTTGGCTATCCATCGCTCTATGGGAAGCAGGAAGCACAATGCCGGCAACAGCACGCAGGCAAAGAGAAGGTCGGTTATCAGAGGTATCTTTCTTAGCATAAATTATCGTTATTGCGTTACTAAATCTTTCCCGTTGCAAAGATAGTGTAAATATTCTGTAACGTGAAAAATGAGCCATGCCGTTTACCCTCACTTATATGTCGTTTACCCTTACACGGCGAATTTGTGTTGCAGAAAACCTCGTTTTAACAATATCTTTGCAACATAAACCGCTAAAATGATATGAAAATGAACGAGAAAAGAAACCCTGGATTTATAGTCAGACTGCTGATGCTTCTGATGATATGCTGCTCGGCGGCGGCCGGTGCAATGGCACAGACCGTTGTCAGCGGAAAGATTACTGACAAGTCGACGTCCGACCCGTTGCCTGGAGCAACGGTGTCGATAACGCCCAACGGCGGCAAGACCCGTCTTGGCGTGTCGGACATGGACGGAAAATACAGAATAGACAACCTTGCGGCAGGACAATACCGCATAAAGGTGAGCTACATGGGCTACAAGACGTATGAGAAGAGCGTCAGCCTGGGCAGCAGTGACAACAAGGTGATGAACATAAGTCTGACCGAGGACGCCACCATGCTCGAAAACCTTTCGGTAGAGGGAAGGGCAACACGTGCGCAGCAGGCAGGCGACACGCTGTCGTATAACGCGTCGGCATTTAAAGTGTTAGACGGAAGCACCGCCGAAGAGCTGCTGGCAAAGATGCCCGGCATTGTGGTAGAAGGCGGCGAGGTGCAGGCCCAGGGCGAGAGCGTAAGCAAGGTGATGGTGGACGGCAAGGAGTTTTTCGACGGCGACGTAAACCTTGCGCTGAAGAATCTTCCGGCCGACATAATAGCCAGCATAGAGGTGTTCGACAAGAAGAGCGACCAGGCCGAGTTTACCGGATTTGACGACGGAGAGGAGATAAAGACGATAAACATCGTTACAAAGAGCGGCTACAAGGAAGGAGTGTTCGGCAAGGTGTACGGCGGATACGGCACGGACAACCGCTATAATGCCGGCGGAAACATCAACATATTTGACGAGTCGCAGAGGCTGTCAATACTCGGAATGAGCAACAACGTCAACCAGCAGAACTTCTCGCAGGAAGACCTGTCGGGAGTTATGTCGGCGCAAAGCTCAAAGCGCGGGGGCAGGCGCGGCGGAGGCCGACGCGGCAGCACGGACAACTTCATGGTGGGCTCGCTCGGCGGTGTGACCAAGACCAACGGCATAGGCCTGAACTATGTGAACGAATGGAACGACAAGCTGAAGCTTACGTCGAGCTACTTCTTCAACCAGTCGTCTAACGACTATCAGGAAAAACTGCAGCGCGAGTATTTCGAGTCGGCACTGCCGGGCATGTCGTACATGCAGGACAGCGAGTCGGACATGACCAACTGGAACCACCGCGTGAACATGAACCTCGAATATAAGATAGACGCCGACAACACCCTGCAGCTGCGCCCTAAGTTCAGCTATCAGAGCAGCAACACGCTGAGCAGCTATCTGGGCGAAAACCTCCTGTACGGCGAGCAGCAGAGCAGCATAGGCAGCAGCTCGGAGAGCGACGTGAAATCGTACAGCGCCGGACTTAACGCCACCTACCGCCACCGCTTCAGCAAGCAGGGACGCACGCTGTCGCTCTCTGTGAACGGACAGATAACCGACAAGCGCAGCGACACCTACACCGACTATAAGGAAAGCAAGACCGAGGAAGGCACGACAACCGCCACGGAATATTCGCAGCGCAAGGACAACGACGAGAAGCAGACATCGCTGCGCACCAACCTGATGTATACGGAGCCGATAGTGGACAACGTGCAGCTGAGCGCTAACTATAAGTTCTCTTACAGCAACAGCGACGCCGACAAGAAGACGTTTGAGAGCGACGGCATGACCGACCTGGGCGAACAGCTCATTGACCAGATGTCGAGCGTGTATCAGACCGACTATCTTACGCATGCTGCCGGACTGGGCCTGAGATGGAATCTCGACAAATGGCGCTTCACGCTCGGTGCCGACTTCCAGTGGGCTTCGCTCGACGGCGAACAGTCGTATCCCGTTGCCGACAACATATCGCACAACTATTTCTCTGTGCTGCCGTCGGCCATGATACGCTACTCGCTCAACCGCAACAACTCGTTCATGCTGCGCTACCGCAGCAGTTCTACATCGCCCACGCTGCAACAGCTGCAGTCGGTTGTCGACAACACCAATCCGCTGTTTCTCTCTACCGGAAACCCGCTGCTCGACCAGCAGATTAACCATACGCTCAACCTGAGATATACGCTCACAACAATGTCGGGACAGACCTTCATAGCCATGCTCGGCGCCACGCTGCGCAACGGATATGTGGCAGACAGCACCTTCGTGGCAACAGAAGACATCACGCTGCCCGGCGGAATAGAGATGGACAAGGGCGCACAGCTTACACGCCCTGTGAACCTCGACGGATACTACAGTCTGCAGGCCATGCTGACATACGGATTCCCGCTCGACCTGATACGCAGCAACGTCAACCTGAGCCTTGCCGGCAACTATGCCAGCGTGCCGACGATATTCAACGGTGTGAAAAGCAATACGCGCGAACTGACGTTTGTGCCCAAGGTGGTGATAGGCAGCAACATCAGCGACAAGCTCGACTTCACGCTGTCGTATTCGGCCTCGATAAACAAGGCCCTCAGCTCTGTTGCCGACCTGAACACGAGCAACTATGTTACGCACATAGCACAGGCACGCGTGGGCTGGACCTTCTGGGCCGGACTGACTCTGCGCAGCACGCTGACCTATACGGGCTACAGTGGCCTGAGCGCCGACACGGAAGACTACTTCCTGTGGAACGCGTCGCTCGGCAAGAAGTTCCTGAAGAACAATGCTGCCGAGATAAGGCTCGATGTGTATGACATACTGGGACAGAGCCAGTCGTTCAGACAGTCGGTAGGCAGCAACTACTACGACTATCTCACGGCCAACGTGCTGCAGCCCTATGCCATGGTGAGCTTTGTCTATACGATAAGATAGGCAGTCTGAGGCCGCTATGACATCAGCGTATGCCGTAGTAAGAAGACATTAAATTAGGTTTTAGTTGTTTGTAAATCAATGCCGGGCGGCTGTCGGCCTGCCTTTCCTAAGGCGCAGCATGATGCGGCAGGGCGGGGCAGACTGACATACGGCGGCAGAGAAATGCAGACATAAGGAGCAAAACCTATAACGCAATATGGCAAAACTCTTACGGCCAAAGGGCTGTTTGAGATTAAATTAAACATCTAAAAAAACGAGAATTCATGAAGAAACTATTATTACTGATGGCCCTGACGGCCATGTTCGGCATCAGCGCCGACGCACAGAAAAGGGGCGGGCAGAAGCTTACGCCTGAACAGAGAGTAGAGAAACGCATGGAACAGCTCGACAGCAAGCTGAAGTTAAGCGACGAGCAGAAGCAGAACATAAAGTCGCTCTACACCGACTTCTTCAGTCAGGACATAAGCCGCGAGGAGCGCAGGAGCAAGATGGAGGAGCTTAACACGAAGATAAGCAATCTGCTTGACGACAGCCAGAAAAAGACTTTCAGCGAGATGAACAGCCGGAAGGCCGGCAGAAAGCGCTAAGCACGCATGCCTTACAGCCGCCATGCAGAGGCATTATGCCGTGGCGGCCTTGACTTCTGATTATTAAGATGCTTGTATATGAATGTGCCTGACGGGATGGTTTATCGTGTCTTTTTTGTTAATCCAGGTCGGGTACATTCTTTTTTCTCGGCCATTTTTATATGTAACAGTTTCGGCGGTTTTGCTTTCACATTGATTTTGCCTGACGCTCTCATACTGAGTTATTTGAAATTTAAAATCATTTGGCCGTAAAAACGTGCCGTTTTCGTGTGCAAGCGCAAGTGTCAGATACATAGCGTATTACATCGTTATGCGTAGATGTGTGCAAAGATTTTTGTCCTGATTGGGACAAAAATGCTATTATTTCAATGAAAAAACAGGGTTGTTTGAGGTGCAAAAGTGGCCCGGTTTTGAGTAAAAAGTTGTAGGTTAATTTTTCAAAAGCATACCTTTTGCATATAAATGTAAATATACTTTACCGCCGCTGCCTGTTTTCCGCTTCTGCTTTTTCTATTTCAGCAGAAAATCCTGACATTTTTGTGATGACACATTGCCGCATGAAAGCCGTAGGCAGCTTACATGCTGTCAGAAGCAGATGCCGTTTGTAGGCTGTGCCTTTCCGGCATTTTATGTGTCCGTGCCGTATGGGCGTAATATATAAAAAACATGGATTTGGTTTTATTCTGCCGTTATTTATGGTATATAGTTATGGGCCGAAGCATTCGGCTGTGGCAGATTCATTAAGCATGTCTGTGTGCATGCAAATAAAAAAGAAAAATGCCAAGCGGTTTATTATCAACCACTTGGCATTTTTTTCTTGTTTCGTTATATTCAAGGAGTTTTATTTTAATTCGCGTCAGAATAAAGTTAAGATTATGTGCAGAGCGCAGGCGAAGTTCTGCGTCAGCTGATTAAGATACAGGAGTGGAAAGATATGTGCAAAGTGGTTTATAATAATCCACAAGGCATATGGCTTTAACTCCTTTAACTGCTCTGACTTCTTTAACTCCTAATCAATATTATTACATGTATCCCAGCCATCTGAGAATGTCGTTCAGGTTGGCCACAACCATCAGCAGAATCAGTATGCCGAAGCCTACATATTCAGCCCTTATAAGGAAGTTCTCGCTCGGTTTGCGGCGCGTAATCATCTCGTAGAGCAGGAAGAGCACGTGTCCGCCGTCGAGGGCAGGGATAGGCAGGATGTTCATAAACGCAAGGATGATGCTGAGAAATGCAGTCATGCGCCAGAACATCATCCAGTCCCATGTCGGCGGGAACAGACTGCCGATAGATCCGAAGCCGCCCAGCGACTTGGCGCCGTCGGCTGTAAACACATATTTCATGTCGTCTACATATCCGCGGAGCACGCCGATGCCGTAGTTTATTCCGGCAGGGAAGCTCTCAAAGAAGCCGTATTCTACGGTTTCGGGCTTGTAGTATGTAGCCAGATATGTGCGGCCTATGCCTAGCGTAAGGTCAGGATTGAGCACCATTTTCACCGTGTCGCGCTTCTCGGGCGAGGCCTTATGGCAGAACACCACCGTGGTTGTGCGCACCTTCATGCTGTCTTTTGTGGTCTTGGCCACGCTTAGCATGTCGCCCATTACGGCCATCTGGTCGTCAAATTCGTTCCATGAGTCAATGCTCTTGCCGCCTATCGCCAGCAGCTTGTCGCCCTTCATCATGCCTGCCTTTGCTGCCGGAGAGTTTGGCATCACGCTGTCTATGTCGGCCGGGATGAACGGCTTTACGAACACGGGCTGCTCCTTGAGCATGGTCAGCAGGCTCATGTCTTCGGGCATGGTGAGCTGTATCTCCTTGCCCTGGCGCATCACGGTTACGGTCTGCGCGTTGGCTATGTCGCGGTACATGTCGACGTCAAACTTTGTCAGCGTGTTCTCGTTGGTTCGCAGCAGCACGTCGCCGTCCTTAAAGCCTATCTTCTTGGCAGCGTCGTTAAACTTCATACCCATCGTCATCTTGTCCAGGCGGTAGTATGAGTCGCCCCATGTGTAGAGCACCATCGAATAGATAAACAGCGCAAGCAGGAAGTTTACGAGCACTCCGCCCACCATTATCAGCAGTCGCTGCCATGCCGGCTTGGAGCGGAACTCCCACGGCTGCGCCGGCTGCTTCATCTGTTCGGTGTCGAACGACTCGTCTATCATGCCCGAAATCTTGCAGTAGCCGCCGAGCGGAAGCCATCCCACGCCATATGTCGTGTCGCTTTTCTTGGGCTTAAATTCAAAGAGGTGGAACCATGGGTCGAAGAACAAGTAAAACTTTTCAACCCTTACGCCGAAAAGTTTTGCAAAGAAGAAGTGGCCGCCTTCATGCAGCAGCACGAGAATAGAGATTGCCAGCATAAACTGGAGCAGTCTTATCAAAAATATTTCCATGTCTCTGTTTTCTTAATTTTTCTTTCTGCGGCCGGTCGCCGCCGTCGGATTGTTTTGCTTTTGGATAAAAATATGTTACTTGTTTTATTTATTCTTTCTTTATCAGTGTGCCCCGAGCAGTTCGGTAGCCACGCGCCTTGCCTCGGCGTCGGTGCTTACGTAGGTGTCATAGTCGGGTGCGCTGCTGAAGCTTACGCGGCTCATGGTATTCTCTATGATGTCGCTCATCTGTGTGAATCCGCACTTGTCCTCAAGGAATCCGCGGTTGACAATCTCGTTGGCTGCGTTGACAATGCACGGCATGTTGCCGCCTTTCTTTATCGCCTCGAAGGCAAGGGCAAGGCAGCGGAACTTGTCTAAGTCGGGCTCGAAGAACTCCAGCGGCTGCTTGAACAGGTCGAGACGGTCTTCGTTAAGGTGAATGCGGTCGGGGTAAGTCAGCGCATACTGTATGGGCAGGCGCATGTCGGGCACTCCGAGCTGTGCCTTCACGGCTCCGTCGGCAAACTGTACGGCGCTGTGCACGATGCTCTGCGGATGGATAAGCACCTGAATCTTGTCGGCCGGAACGCCGAAGAGCCATTTAGCCTCGATAACCTCGAAGCCCTTGTTCATCATCGTGGCGCTGTCTATGGTTATCTTTGCGCCCATGCTCCATGTGGGATGCTTCAGCGCGTCGGCCTTGGTTACGGTGGCAAGCTGTTCCTTGGTGAAGTTGCGGAACGGGCCGCCTGATGCCGTGAGCAATATCTTTTCAATCTCGTTGTCGCCTTCTCCGGCCAGACTTTGGAATATGGCTGAGTGCTCGCTGTCAACGGGTATTATCGGTGCGTGGTATTTCTGCGCCAGCTCGCATATCAGTTCTCCGGCAACAACCAGAGTCTCTTTGTTGGCAAGGCATATCTTCTTGTGTGCCTTGATGGCATGAATTGTCGGATTAAGTCCGGCAAAGCCCACCATTGCCGTAAGCACCATGTCTATCGGGCCGGCCTCCACTATCTCGTCTATGGCCTGTTTGCCTGCATACACCTTTATGTCGGGCAGGTCGGCGAGCAGGCTTTTCAGTTCTTCATACTTGTCTTCGTTGGCAATCACCACTGCCGCCGGATTGTAGCGGCGTGCCTGTTCGGCCAGTTCTTTCACTCTGTTGTTGGCCGTGAGGCAGTAAGCCTCAAACAGGTCAGGATGCTCGTCAATCACTTGCAGTGCCTGTGTGCCTATCGAGCCTGTTGAACCGAGAATGGCTATCTGTTTCTTCATAAAATCTTAAATTCTCCCAACTTCTAAATTTGTTTCTCTTGTCTTTCGTCGTTCCGTATCGTCTTTGGCGCGCTTTGCGGCCGTGGCGTCTGCTTATTCAAGGTCGAGAAGTCCTTCGGGCAGGTCTACCACAATGATGTGCCTCTCGGTGTCGACGTCAATGATGAAGTCTTCCGATGCCGGTATCATTATTTCCTTGCCGTCAGGTGTCTCTACGTTAAAGAGAGTGTTTACAGTTGAATAGTCAACCGACTTGACCGTGCCTATCAGGCGGTTGTCGTTGTTGGCGTCGAGCAGGCTGAAGTTTTCGGCCTCGTTGAGCGACATGGCGTCCTGGCTCTCTTCTGCCAGCTTGCGGCTGAAGTAGACGTCGCATCCGGTGAGTTCCTGCGCCTGCTCCTTGGTGTCGATGTCGCAAAACTTCACAAGGGCTGTCTCGCCGCTCTTGAACCTGTATTCCTCGAAAAAGAAAGGCACGAGTATGCCGTCGATGAGCAGCACGAGATAGTCGGCGTCGACTCTGTCGAACACGTCGTCCTCAAACATTAGCGACACCTCGCCCTTCACACCGTGGGGCTTGCCTATCTTGCCGATTTTGAAAACTTCCTCTTGTCTTATCATTGCTGTTGTTGTTTCGCTTTTATGCTTAGCTTATGCGCTCAATCTTGGCTCCGAGGTTGTTCAGTCGTGCCTCAATGTCCTCGTAGCCGCGGTCAATCTGCGCAATGTTGTCTATGCGGCTTGTGCCGTTGGCGCTCATGGCTGCAATGAGCAGCGCTATTCCGGCTCGTATGTCGGGGCTTGTCATGCGTCCGGCACGCAGCCTTACGTTATGGTCGTGGCCTACCACCACGGCTCTGTGCGGGTCGCAGAGTATTATCTGTGCGCCCATGTCTATCAGTTTGTCTACAAAGAACAGGCGGCTCTCGAACATCTTCTGGTGGAACAGCACGCTGCCTCTTGCCTGGGTGGCCACGACAAGCAGCACCGACAGCAGGTCGGGCGTGAGTCCGGGCCATGGAGCATCGGCCAGAGTCATAATCGATCCGTCAATGAACGAATCGATTTCGTAGTGGTCCATGTGCGGTATGATTAGGTCGTCGTCCTCAGTATCTATCTTTACGCCGAGGCGGCGGAATGCATCGGGTATGATGCCGAGGTTGCGCAGCGACACGTTTTTTATGCGTATGCCGTCGCCCACCATGGCTGCCATGCCTATGAACGAGCCCACCTCAATCATGTCGGGCAGTATCTTGTGCTCGGTTCCGTGCAGCGAGTCTACGCCCACTATCGTCAGCAGGTTTGATGCAATGCCGCTGATGCGTGCGCCCATTTGGTTGAGCATGTGGCACAGCTGCTGTATGTAGGGCTCGCATGCCGCGTTGTATATGGTCGTTGTTCCTTTTGCCAGCACGGCTGCCATTATGATGTTTGCCGTACCGGTTACAGATGCCTCGTCGAGCAGCATGTAGCAGCCCTTAAGTTCTTTGCCGTTTATCTCGAATGTGTTTCTTTCGTCGTTGTGCAGAAACTTTGCGCCCAGATATTTGAATCCCAGGAAGTGGGTGTCCAGGCGTCGCCGTCCTATCTTGTCTCCGCCCGGCTTGGTCACTACGGCCTTGCCGAAGCGTGCCAGCAGCGGTCCTATCATCAGCACGCTGCCCCTGAGCGAAGCGCATTTGCGTATAAACTCGTCGCTCTCCAGATAGTCGAGGTTGATGTTCTCTGCCTTGAACGAATATTCGTTCCTGCTTATGCGGGTTACATCCACGCCTATGTCTGTGAGCAGCAGAATGAGATTCTTTACGTCAAGAATGTCAGGTATGTTCTTTATTCTTACTTCTTCGGGCGTAAGCAGTGATGCGCATATCACCTCGAGCGCCTCGTTCTTGGCGCCTTGCGGTGTTATGGTTCCGCTGAGCGAATGTCCGCCTTCTATGATGAAAGATTCCATGTTCGGGTCTTGATTTGGTTAACGTTGCTGTTAGCGTTATCTTCTTTTCCTTCTCCTTTCTCCGGGTTCCTTCAGACTTCCCACATTAAACTTGAATGTGTCGAGGTCGAGTTGTATCTTCCCGTTGGTGAAGCGTGCCAGGTCAGAGGCTATTTTCTCGTCGTCGCTCGAGCCGTGGCTCCATTGTATCAGGTTGCGTTTCATCTGGTTGGCCGTCAGCCTCGTAAGCTCGTCGCGCTCGGGTCCGGGCTCCATGTTCATCAGTTGCTCAAACAGCTCGAACACCATTCCGCCGTAGTGCTTTATGGGGTTCTTCTGTTTTGGATATTCCATGGGCTGAGGCTTTGTGGTTATGCTCTTTGCCTCGTTGATGTCTACCGGATAGTCGATGTCGAGCTTGAAGTCGCTCATTATGGCCAGATGGTCCCACAGTTTCTGCTTGTAGTCAATGTTCTCTCTGTTCTGCGGGAACATGCGCTCCATGATGCATATTATGGTCTCTGCGCATTTCTGACGCTCTTCTCTGTCGCTGAGCGTCATGGCGTAGTCTACCATCTTCTGCACCTCGCGTCCGTATTCGGGCAGCGTGAGCTTCTTGCGCTGTGTATTGTAGTCTAATCCATCGATTTCCATTTCTTCTTTGTTTAAATTCCGTTTAAATGTAGTGTGATATGTGTCTCTGTTGTCCTTGCCCCGTGTGCGCTTTTGTACCATGACTTACAGCAGTTTCTTCGGTGTCTTTGCCACGAAGTCTTTCAGATAGAAGGGCACGAAGTAGGCCACGTCTTCAAATTTCTCCTCGGCCATGCGCTTCTCTGCCAGCGGGAACATGTTCTTAGCCAGCGGCTCAATGCCTTTTATCAGCACGGCGTTGGGGTGGTTGATGGCCTCAATGCACTTGCATGCGCCGTTGCCGAAGAAATACACCTTGCCTTTGTCGAGGAATTCCTTATACGTGTCGGCGTCCACCACGTCGGCCTGCACGCCTCTCACCTCTTTGAGCGAGCGGTCGTATATGCCCGAGTAGACTTCCATGCGGCGTGCGTCGAGCATAGGGCAGAGCAGCGCTCCGGGTTCGGGCTCATGTGTGAGCAGTACGGGCACTGTGAGCAGCTCGAGCGTGGGCACGGCTATCAGCTTGATGTCGCGGCCATAGCATATGCCCTTGGCCATCGAAACGCCTATGCGCAGGCCGGTGTATGAGCCGGGGCCGCAGCTAACGGCTACGGCATCGAGCGGAATGGCGTGGCTGTCGGCGAACGAAATGGCTTCGTCAATAAATGTTCCAAGTCTTACTGCATGGTTCGGGCCGCTGTGGTCTTCTTTGCTGAATATGCAGGCGCCGTCCTGGCTTACTGCTACCGAACACACGTTGGTGCTCGTCTCAATATTCAAAATACACGACATAATTAAAAATATCTTCTTAAATAAAGTGCAAAAATACGCTTTTTTCCGAAGAAATATGTACTTTTGCATAAATTTAACTACAAAAGTGTTATGATACAATCTATGACGGGTTATGGCAAGTCGGTCGTAACCTTCAATGAGAAGAAGATTAATGTAGAAATAAAATCTTTAAACAGTAAGGCCTTAGACCTGTCTACGCGCATTGCGCCGCTATACCGTGAGAAGGAAATGGAGATGCGCCAGATGATTTCGAAGGCGCTCGTAAGAGGAAAGGTTGACTTTTCAATCTGGATAGAGAAAGACGCGTCTCTCGATGCCACGCCTATCAACAGCGCGCTGGTGGAGAACTATTATCATCAGATAAAGGATATTGCCGCCAAGACCGGCATGCCTGAGCCGCAAGACTGGTTCAGCATACTTGTGCGCATGCCCGACGTTATGAGCAAGACCGAGGCAGAGGTGCTGACCGACGAGGAGTGGGCCGTTGCCCGCGGCGGCGTCGAGCAGGCTCTGCAGGCGCTTGTGGAGTTCCGCAAGCAGGAGGGTGCCGCCCTTTATAACAAGTTCAGCGAGAAGCTCGACAACATCGGCAGTCTGCTGGCATCTATTGAGCCATACGAGAAGTCGCGTGTGGAGAAGATACGCAGCCGCATCGTTGAAGGCCTGAAGAGCATACCCGAAATAGAATACGACAAGAATCGCCTTGAGCAGGAACTTATCTATTACATAGAGAAACTCGACATCAACGAAGAGAAACAGCGCCTTGCAAACCATCTTAAATATTTCCGCGAGACCATGAACGACGGCATAGGCCAGGGCAAGAAGCTCGGCTTCATAGCTCAGGAGATGGGACGCGAAATAAACACCACAGGCAGCAAGAGCAACCAGGCCGAGATGCAGAACATCGTGGTGAAGATGAAGGACGAACTGGAACAGATAAAAGAGCAGGTACTTAATGTACTTTAAATTTTAGGAGTTAAAGTAGTTAGAAGTAGTTATAGTAGTTAAAGTCATTACCATTGCACGTTCTTTTCATAAAGAAAGCTTTTGGGTATGATGCTTAAAAATATAGAGAAAGTCAAGAATATATGACTTTAACCTGCAAGCATAAAAGCATATGGCTATAACTCCTTTAACTACTTCTGACTCTTTTAACTCCCGATGAGAAACGCAAATGACTTTAACTTCTTTAACTACTCTAACTCCTTTAACTACTTTTTAAAACCATGCCCGGAAAACTCATTATCTTCTCTGCTCCTAGCGGAAGCGGAAAGAGCACAATAATCAACTGGCTGATGTCGCACGAAGAGCTGCGCATGGCCTTCAGTATATCATGCACAAGCCGCGCCCCGAGAGGCACAGAGCGCAACGGCGTTGAATATTTCTTCGTTACGCCCGAAGAGTTCAGACGCCGGATAGACAACGACGAGTTCCTCGAGTATGAGGAAGTATATAAAGACCGCTACTACGGCACGCTGAAGCAGCAGGTTGAGGCACAGCTCGAAAAAGGCGAGAACGTTGTCTTTGACGTGGACGTGAAGGGCGGATGCAACATAAAGAACTATTATGGCGACCGTGCCCTCAGCGTGTTCATACAGCCGCCGTCGATAGAGGAGCTGCGCAACCGTCTGACAGGACGCGGCACCGACGCCCCGGAAGTGATAGAAGACCGCATAGCCCGTGCGTCGTTCGAGCTTACCTTCGCCCCGAAGTTTGACAAGGTGGTTATCAACGACGACCTGGACAAAGCCAAGGCCGAGGCGCTGAAGATAGTTAAAGACTTTCTGCTCGGTTAAGTGAATAAAAAAGTGAAGAGTGAACAGTGAAAAATCCAAATGCCTTGTGGTGATACAAAATTTTATAGGAAATTGTTGTAGAGAATCAACAAAGCTAATGTTCTGTCGGATATGCACGTGTTGTTGAGCGCAGCGAAAAATTCGACAGCATCGGATATCAGGATTTTCAATCCGATACTCATACCTTTTAATCAAAAAATAGGAAGTAATCGGATTGAAAATCCTTATACTTAATTCCGGCAGATTATAAATCAGCCGGCACATTAGTCTTGCTGTTACATACCATAGTTTTGAAAACCTAAAGATTGATGTTTGACAATAAGCCACAAGAAGCAACAATGCTAATGTTCTGTCGGATATGCTATCCGACAGCATCGGATATCAGGATTTTTAATCCGATACTCATATCTATTAATCAAAAAAAGGAAGTAATCGGATTGAAAATCCTTATACTTAATTCCGGCAGATTATAAATTAGCCGGCACAATAGTCTTGCTGTTACATACCATAGTTTTGAAAACCTAAAGATTGATGTTTGACAATAAGCCACAAGAAGCAACAATGCTAATGTTCTGTCGGATATGCTATCCGACAGCATCGGATATCAGGATTTTTAATCCGATACTCATATCTATTAATCAAAAAAAGGAAGTAATCGGATTGAAAATCCTTATACTTAATTCCGGCAGATTATAAATTAGCCGGCACAATAGTCTTGCTGTTACATACCATAGTTTTGAAAACCTAAAGATTGATGTTTGACAATAAGCCACAAAGCATTTGACTTTAACTTCTTTAACTACTCTAACTCCTTTAACTCCTAAAAAATAAAAATGATCACCACCGGCATCTTCGGGGGCTCTTTCAACCCCATACACAACGGACACGTAGAGCTGGCGCGCCTGCTTTTGGCGAGTGCAGGGCTCGATGAAATATGGTTTGTCGTGTCGCCGCAGAACCCGTTTAAGCGTGCTGCCGACCTGCTTGACGACGACCTGCGCCTAAAGATGGTAGAGCTTGCGCTCGAAGGCGAGCCGCGCATGCATGCCTCCGACTATGAGTTTCGCATGCCCCGTCCGTCGTATATGTGGCACACCCTTCAGTCGATGAGCCGCGACTATCCCGACCGCCGGTTCGTCCTGCTCATAGGCGCCGACAACTGGGAGCGCTTCAGCGAGTGGTATGCCTGGCGCGACATTCTCAGCCATTATCGCATAGTGATATATCCCCGCGGCGGTTCTGCCGTAGACGCAGCGTCGCTGCCCGAAGGAGTCAGCCTCGTAGACACCCGTCTGATAGACATCAGCAGCACGCAGGTAAGGCAGTTCATTGCCGCCGGCCGTCCGATAAACGGTCTTGTGCCCGACAGCGTGGCCCGCTATATCAGCGATAACGGTCTGTATGCTCCTAAAGTTTAAGTCGGTGAATAACATATCGGAGCTATTTTCCCGTAAGTCAGACATTGTTCTTATTGCATTGCTAATTGTTAAAACACAGCATGAAATAGGTAAAAACTCAGGACAAAAATATTTTTCATTCTAGAAAATCAACTTATAACGTATGTTAAAGATAATGACATCGATATCACGTTTCTTTAACATACGTTTATTTTTATGCCTGTTTTCAACATCAAAATCAGCCTTTTTAGTTCACAAATGCCTGCTTTTAATGTCGTAAACGTATGCTTTTGTGATGCTAAACCTATCGTTTACGGGTGAAAAGTGGCCGAGTAATGTTTTTTAACTATTGCCTATTTGCTTCGTAATCTTAGTAAAAGACAATATATCAACACTTTACCGGAAATGTCAATTTTGTGCAATTTTTCGCACCAAACCACGGTTTCGTGATGAGCATGGCAATTCTGGAGAGGTTAAAAGTTTATTTTAGGAGTTAAAGGAGTTAGAGTAGTTAAAGAAGTTAAAGTCAAATGTTTTGTGGCTTAAAAACAAACGGCATATACCAACAAAGCTAATGTGCCGGCTGATTTTCAATCTGCCGGAATATAGTATCAGGATTTTCAATCCGCTTGCTTCCTATTTTTTTTTGATTAATAGGTATGAATTTCGGATCACAGATCCTGATATTCGATGCTGTCGAATTTTTCGCTGCGCTCAACAACACGTGCATATCCGACAGAACAATAGCCTTGTCGTTTCCGTGGTTATGGATATGTAGCAGCAAGACTATTGTGCCGGCTGATTTTTTTGTACGGCATCATGACGCAAACAAGGCGCGCCCTACTTATACACGGCCTGCCTTGCCTTTCGCAGCCCGTCACATTCATGGCCATGTTGCGGTGTACCCGCTTTACACGGCATGACTCCGAATCACTTTAGCACATCATCAAGCATATTGTAGAATTCATCTGTCTCGCCCGTGAAGCATTTTATTACCTTTCCGTCCGGTGAGACAACAACCTTATAGGGATAGGCTGTCACGCCGAAGCGTACTTCTGTTTTGCCGTCGGGTGAGAACACATGTATCCACGGCGCATTGTTCTTTCTTACGGAAGCTTTCCACTTATCTTCCTTGTCATAGCAGGCCACACCTACTATCTCTAACTTGTCCCTGAACCTGTCATAGTATTCTTTCATTTTCGGAAATCCCTTTATGCACCAAGAGCACCAGGAACCCCAGAAATCAACAACAATATATTTGCCTTTGCCTAAAATGGAATGAAGGCTGAAATCTTCGCCGTCTATATCTTTCAACGTAAAGTCGGGCACAAGCTTGCCTTCCTGCAACTTTAATTTTTCTGATTTTTTCGCCTTTATTTCCTTGTCAAGCCTTGAAAACATATTGTCTATTATGTCTATGTAGTTTCTGAAACGCCCGTTGCGCACTTCCGGAGACAGCATCCTTATGGCAGGCAAGATGTCCGTATAGTCTTGAGAAAGGAGGATGGCGGCCGAAATTTCATCGTTCGGATGCTCCGTTATATACTGATGCGTTACTTTCCACATCCTTTTGTTTATATCCATGTTGGCAGCTTTCTTTATGCTGTCCAGCACGGCTTTGTCGAGTCCGTCGGCCATGCCCTTGTCATATTCTGATTTAGCGGCGTCAAACTCTTTGTAAAATGGCTGCAGCATTTGGTTTATGCTGTCCATCCTCTGATAGAACGCCGTGCCATTAATCTTCCAATATGCGCATGGTCCCTCTATTTCCGCACTTTCGCCGGGAACAAGAAAGAGATGCGACTTGTAGCCGTTTGATTTAACTGTCAACTCAGCATTGTACGCCCACTTAATGTCGCAACTGTAATTAAAGAATCCGTTTGAGTCAACAGGGATTCTTTCACTCACCACTCTTTTGTCAGGTTCACGCCTGACATATTCTATCAGCAAAGTATCATCCGCAATGTCTGTAAAATGCCCTTTAAGCGTAAAATTCTGGGCATGTAGACCAAGAGAAATTGCACCAAGTAAAATAACAGTGATTATGGTTTTCATATTTGAACATTTAATTTTATCAGATGTCTTTATTAACCTCTTGATTTCCACAGGCAAATATACAAAATATCTGTGGGCAATCTGCTATTCTTACATTCTTTTCGTATCCCGTCCCACAAAATCGCGCATTATCAAAACAAATAATGCTTCACGGCAACACCACAGCAACTCTCCCGCTATCCGTGCTTACGGATATGTAGCAGCAAGACTAATGTGCCGGCTGATTTGTAATCTGCCGGAGCTTACTATTTTTTTGATTAATATGTATGAATTTTGGATCACAGATCCTGATACTTAATGCTGTCGAATTTTTCGCTGCGCTCAACAACACGTGCATATCCGACAGAACAATAGTCTTGTTGCTTCCGTGGTTACAGACAATCAATAAAATTAATCTGCCGGAATTATTTATCAGGATTTTTCAATCCGCTTGCTTCCTATGTCCCGGTTACGAAAGTGAAGATATTAAGGTTGCATTATCGGAACTTAATTGAAAAAACAGGGTAGAGCGCAATGAAAATTAAAAAATAAAAGTGAAAAATCCAAATGCTGAGTGGTTGATCAGAAGCCACAAAACATTTGGATTTTTCACTTTTCACTGTTCGTTTTTCACTTTCACTTACGCGTTCTCTCCGATAATCTCTTTTGAACGTTCTAAGGCTGTGCTTATGTGGTCGCAGATGTTCTCCTTGCCTATAAGCTCGTTGAAGCCAGACCTTTCTAGTACGGCCCGGACATTGCTGTTTACGCCCGACAGCACTATCTCGATGCCCTCCTTGCGGCTCATTATACAGAGATTCTTCAGATTGTGTATTCCCGTTGAGTCGACAAATGGCACCTTTCTCATGCGTATCACCCTCACAACAGGACGGTCGCCGAACACAGCCATCACCTCCTCAAACTTGTTACCGGCTCCGAAGAAGTAAGGACCGTTAATCTCGTACACCTCCACGCCTTTGGGTATAGTGAGGTGCTCAAGGTTGCCCTGCTCGATGTCAAGCTCGTCGTTGGGGTCAATCTCGTCCATAATCACCTTTACGTCAGTGGTTTCGGCCATGCGCTTCATAAACAGCAGGCAGGCTATGAGCAGGCCCACCTCGATGGCTATGGTGAGGTCGAATATTATGGTGAGGAAGAACGTTATCAGCAGCACTGCCACATCGCTCTTGGGATTCTTCATAAGCTCTGTGAACGAGCGCCATCCCGACATGCCGTATGACACTATCACCAGCACTCCTGCCAGGCAGGCCATGGGGATATACTGCGCCAGCGGCATGAGGAACAGGAATATCAGCATGAGCACGGCAGCGTGTATGATGCCCGCCACGGGTGTGCGTCCGCCGTTGTTGATATTGGTCATCGTGCGCGCTATGGCTCCCGTTGCCGGTATTCCGCCAAACAGCGGCGATGCCAGGTTGGCAATGCCCTGGGCTATAAGCTCGGTGTTAGAGTCGTGATGGTCGCCCGTGACACCGTCTGCCACTGTTGCCGACAGCAGCGACTCTATGGCTCCCAGTATGGCTATGGTGAATGCCGGCGACACGAGGCTCTTTATTGTCTCCCATGTCATCTGCGGCACCTGTGCGTCAGGCAGTTCGCTGCTTATCGAGAATCTGTCGCCTATGGTCTCTATCGACGTCACGCCGGCAAAGTTTTTCAGCAGCAGCGCCGCCACCGTCATCACGATTATGGCTATCAGCGAGCCGGGAATCTTCTTGCTGAAGCGCGGCGTTACGGCTATCAGCAGCACGCTTGCCACGCCGATAATTGCGCTCCACATGTCAATGGTGCTTATGTTGGCGGCGTAGGCGCCCCACTTCTCGATGAAGTCGGCAGGCACATCTGTTATGCTAAGGCCCAGCAGGTCTTTTATCTGCGTGGTGAATATGGTTACGGCTATTCCGCTCGTGAAGCCCACGATTATGGGGTAGGGTATGTACTTGATAATTACTCCGAGGCGCAGCAGGCCGAACAGGATGAGGAATGCGCCGGCCATGAGCGTGGCTATGGCAAGACCCTCCATGCCGTACTGCTGTATTATGCCGTAGATGATGATGATGAAGGCGCCCGTGGGTCCGCCTATCTGCACCTTGCTTCCGCCAAACACCGACACGATAAGTCCGGCCACGATGGCGGTTATTATGCCCTGCTCGGGAGTTACGCCCGACGCAATACCGAAGGCTATGGCGAGCGGCAGGGCCACAATGCCTACTATTACTCCGGCCATGATGTCTGCCATCAGCGTCTTGCGGTTATAGCTTTTCAGAGTTGACAGCAGGCGCGGCCTGAATGCAAAAGGTTCCATTTGTTCTGATTTGTTGTTATTCTGAAATGTTATTTGTTTTAAAGAAGTCGCAAAGGTACAATGTTTGCGTTACATTACAAAACATTTTTTATGCTTTTTTAGTTATTTACGCCGTTGCGTTTCATTCTTTTGCGCATTAAACGTATCTATATATAATAAAATATGTGTGATTTATCTTTGCCGCATTCGATTTGCGGTGCATTTGCATTGCAGATACAATAAAAAGATGTAATTTTGCCAAAAATATTTAGAATTTGATGAAAATACTGAATCTGGCAGGACGTGTGTTCACCAATATCTTCAAGCCGATAAAAGGCAATGCCGCTTTCTTTGTATTCATGTATGTGCTCGGCATCGTGTGCACTTATGCCGTAGTGCCCGACAAGCGCGGATATCACGCATGGCCGCTTGCGCCCTACGAGCTGTTCTTCGATGTGAGCATAATCTGCGTTGTGCTGTGGCTCTTGCCGCGCAGCGTGGCCAAGTGGCTGAAGCGTTTTATCTACGTATTCTTTTACATGATAGTGCTTGTCGACGTCTATTGCTTCGTGAAGTTCGACACGACGATAACCCCCACGATGCTGCTGCTTGTGGGCGAGACCGACAGCCGCGAGGCGGCAGAGTTTCTCGAGTCGTATCTCACGGGCTCCGTGGTGTTCAGCCGTCTGGGCTGGGTGCTGCTCGTGCTGCTTGCCCATGTGGCATGGGTGCTGATATGGCACAACCGCCCCAAGTGCAAGGCCTGGCTGGAGGCCAAGACCGGCATGGCTTTAGGCGTGCCCGGATGGTGGCGCATGGCTGAGCCGTGGCTCGGACTGCTGTTCCTTGTGATGTTCGTGGTCAGCACGGTCAAGTGTTTTGCCGACAAGACGGCCTTTGTGCGCCTGATGTCCTACGACAACATAGGGCAGGTGGAGCATGAACTTACAAAGAAGGAGAAAGCCCAGCTGTATCTGCCCGGCTACCGTCTTGTGTTCAGCATATATGCCAACGAACTTACGGCCAAGCAGGTGAAGACCCTGGTGGAAAATATCGACAAGGCAAAGGTGGACAGCTGCTCGTTCCGCAGCAAGAATATCGTGCTGATAATAGGCGAGAGCTACAACCGCCATCATGCCGGACTGTACGGATACCATAAAGATACCACGCCAAGACAGGAGGCACGCGCTCAGAAGGGCGAGCTGATACCGTTCAGCGACGTTGTGGCGCCGTGGAATCTTACGAGCTTTGTGTTCAAGGCTCTCTTCTCGCTCTATGCCGTGGGCGACAAGGGCGAATGGTGCGACTATCCGCTGTTCCCCGAGCTGTTCCGCAAGGCAGGATATCATGTAACGTTCCTTACCAACCAGTTTCTGCCTCAGGCAAAGGAGGCTGTCTACGACTTCAGCGGCGGCTTCTTCCTGAACAATCCGCAGCTGAGCCACGCCATGTTCGACACGCGCAACACGCGGCTATACCGGTACGACGACGGACTGCTGGGCGACTATGACAGGCTGCAGCGCAACAACGGAGAGAACAATCTGATAATATTCCATCTGAAGGGGCAGCATGTTGACTATCGCACGCGCTTCCCGAGAGACCGCAGACACTTTAATCCGGAAGACTACGACAGGCCCGAGCTCAAGCAGAAAGAGCTGCGCGTGCTTGCCGACTACGATAACGCAATATTGTATAACGACTCGATTGTTGACCAGATAATAAAGCGCTTCGAGGACGAAGACGCCATCGTGGTGTATGTGCCCGACCATGGCGAGGAGTGCTATGAGGGCGACGTCCACTTCTACGGCCGCATGCACTCTACCGAGATAACGGCGCGCCTGGCACGCGAGGAGTTCGACATACCGTTCTGGATATGGTGCTCACACAGCTTTATGGTTGGTCATCCGTCGCTGTTCAACGACATAGTGAAGGCCAAAGACCGTCGCTACATGACCGACGCGCTGCCGCATCTGCTGCTGTATCTGGGCGGCATAAGTTCGCCCCACTATCGCGACGACCTGAATGTGCTGAGCGACGGGTATAACGAAAAGAGACCAAGAATGTTAAAGAACACTACCGACTATGACAAACTCGGCGTTGAAGACTGACGCGCAGGCCGCCGCAACCGGTGAGGTGCGGGCTGCGCGGCAATGGCGCCGTGACAAAAATAACTTAAGACAATGAAAAAAGAACTGCTGAGCATGGCTGAGTCGAAGGCCCTCAGGGGCATAGCCATACTGGGAATAATTCTTCACAACTACTGCCACTTTCTGGGCTTTGCCGTAAAGGAGAACGAATACACCTTCACGGCATCTAAGCCGAGACAGCTGCTTGAGCGCATGCTGACGCTCGACGACAACCTGTTTATACACGTTATGTCGTTCTTCGGACACTACGGAGTGCCCGTGTTCCTGTTTATCAGCGGCTTCGGCCTCGTCTACAAGTATGAGCGCAGCACGCCGACGAGAGTAAGGGCGTTGCCCTTCATCGGCTTCCATTATGCCAAGCTGCTGCGCCTTATGTTCCTTGGCTATATAGGCTTTGCCGTGGTGAGCTATCTCCATCCGCACGGCTATCACGGCTATACCGTGGGCCGCGTCATAGCCCAGCTGCTGATGTATATCAACCTGATGCCCGACCCAGACCACATCATAAAGCCCGGGCCTTACTGGTATTTCGGACTCATGCTTCAGCTCTATATCGTTTACCGCCTTGTGCTCTATCGCCGCAGTTCGGCTGTTACGCTGGCTCTGATAGTGCTGTGCACGGCTGTCCAGGCATTTTTTCCTCCGTCGGTCGATGAGGGAGGCGAGATTCTAAACCGTATACGTTACAACTTTATAGGCGGCATGTTGCCCTTTGGTGCCGGCATACTCTATGCCCGCCACGGCCGCAACCTGCCCTTGCCGATAAATCTCACCATAGTAGTGGTGTCGGCATTCATCGTGTTCATAGGCAGCTTCTATTTCTGGTCGTGGCTGTTTGTGCCGCTGTTCATCGTAACCGGAGCCGTTGCCACTATGAAACTGATACCTGACAAGGCGCTTGCCCCGTGCGTATGGTTCGGTGCCATATCGTCGGCGCTGTTCGTGATGCACCCCATCACGCGCGAGATAATTATAAAGATGTCTTACCGCGGATACATCTACACCGGACTGATCACGTATATCGTTGCGTCGATACTTCTGGCATGGCTGTTTAAGCTGATGTTCCGCTATATTCCAAAACCAAAGCTGAAGATATGATAAAAGCCATAAACCTTTCGGACATAAGCCGCTACCGCAGTGAACTGATGGGACTGGCCATGATATTTGTCATGCTGTTCCATGTGTGGATGCCCAAGAGCAATCCGATGTACGGCTTTGTGAGATGCGGAAACGTGGGCGTTGACATGTTCCTCTTCCTCAGCGGCATAGGCCTGTGGTATGCATGGAGCAAGAAGCCAACGCTGAAAAACTTTTTCTGGCGCCGCTACATACGCATCTATCCGGCATGGATACTTATGGCCTGCCTGTATTACATTCCGGCGTTTATCAATACTCCCGGCGGAGGCTACAGCCGCAACGTGCCCGACCTCGTTGCAAACATCCTGATAAACTGGAGCTTCTGGCGCATTGACGACCTGACGTTCTGGTTTATCCCTGCCATAATGATGATGTACACCTTTGCCCCGGCGTACATGAAACTCATAGAGAAGCATCCCGAATACCGTTGGCTTGCGGTGGCCGCTATGGTGCTTGCCGTCATGGTGCAGTATTATCCGCCTGTGCATAAGGCTGTAGGGCATGTGGAGATATTCTTCAGCCGCATACCTATATTTCTTATCGGCATCAACTGCGGTGCGCTCGTAAAGGGCGGACGCAGCCTCGACGGCTCGTCGCTGTGGCTCGTGCTGCTGATTTTTGTCATGAGTTTGGCCATGTGTGTGGAGTTCGAGGAGTCGTGGCGAGGCCGTTTCCCGCTGTTCCTTGAGCGCATGGTCTACATTCCGCTCACCGTGTCGATGATATTGCTGCTTGTGAAGCTGCTGTGCCATACGCCTGCTATTATCTGCCGGGCACTTGCCTTTGTGGGCACGGTAAGCCTTGAGCTTTATCTCATCCACATACAGTTTGTCATGAAATACATAACCCCCTACAAGCTGGGTTACTGTCTTACGGCTCTTATCATGATAGCCGTTTCTCTTGTACTTGCGTGGCTGTTGCACCGACTTGTGTCGTTCGTGATAGGATTCTTGCCGAAGAACATATAGCGGGCAACGGCATGTGACGGATATTGATAATGCATGGCACTGACCGGGCGGCCTGAGGCATATGGCCCTGCGGGGAGAACAAGTCTTCGGCCTGGCCGGCAAAATGAAATTAAAAACGAGAAGTAATGAAAAGTAATCTGTTAAAACTGATACGTCCGCACCAGTGGCTAAAGAATGTGTTTGTGATGATACCCATGTTCTTCGGCGGCAGTCTGCTCGACCCGTCTGACATAAGGGCATCGGTCGTAACGTTCTTTGCATTCAGTTTCATTGCGTCGTCGGTCTATTGCTTCAACGACATTATCGACGTTGAGGCCGACCGCCGCCATCCCGTTAAGTGCAAGCGTCCAATAGCATCGGGCGCCATAAGCGTCAGGAGTGCCTGGGCCCTTATGGCTCTAATGTTTCTGCTGTCGGTTGGAACAGTGTGTCTGCTCGATACATACAGCCATGTTATAAATGTAGGACTGGTGATCCTTATTTATTATATTCTGAACATCCTTTATTGCTCTAAGCTGAAGCAGTATGCCATTGTAGATGTCTGCATCATAGCTTTCGGCTTTGTGCTGCGCGTGCTTGCCGGAGGTTTTGCCACGGACATAGCCCTGAGCAAGTGGCTCGTGCTGATGACCTTCCTGCTCACTCTTTTCCTCTCGTTTGCCAAGCGGCGCGATGATGTGCTGCGCATGAACGAGACGGGAGAGCCGCCGAGAAAGAATACTATAAGGTATAACCTTACCTTCATAAATCAGGCAATAACCATCACGGCGTCGGTGACGCTTGTATGCTATATCATGTACACCGTGTCGCCCGAGGTGGTTAACCGTTTCCATTCGGACCTGCTTTATCTCACTTCGGTTTTCGTGCTGCTCGGACTGTTGCGCTACATACAGATAACCGTTGTTGACAAGAGGAGCGGCGACCCTACAAAGATGATGCTCCGCGACAGGTTCACGCAGTGCGTGGTGCTGCTATGGGCGCTTACGTTCCTTGTGCTGATATATGTAATAAAGTAAGGACAATAGCTGATTTAAGCGTATAAAGCATTTCTTGTGATTTAGATTATGGATAGTAAATTAAAGATACACGCCTTTGATTTCGACGGCACACTGACCAACCGCGACACCCTTCTGGAGTTTATAAGGTTCGTCCGTGGCGACAAGGCTTTCTTTCTTTGCATGCTGCGCTATCTGCCGTTGTTGTTGCTGATGAAGCTTGGCCTTTATCCCAACTGGAAGGTAAAGCAGAAGGTCTTTGCCCATTGCTTCGGCGGGATGAGGCTCGACGAGTTCAACAAATGGTGCGTGCGCTTTGCGAGTGAGAACATTTCTTTATTGCGGCCAAAGGGCATACAGAAGATTAACGAGGTGCTTGAGGAAGGCTGCAAGGTGGTTATTGTAAGCGCGAGTATAAACAACTGGGTGGAACCGTTCTTTGCCGGACTTGACGGCGTGACGGTCATCGGCACCATGATAGAGGAACGCGACGGGGTTGTTACGGGGCGTTTTATCTCAAAAAACTGCTATGGCGAAGAGAAAGTTAGACGCCTGATACAGCTTTATCCCGGTCGTAATAGCTATTGGCTTGCGGCTTATGGCGACAGCAGGGGCGACTTCGAACTGCTTGACTTTGCCAACGAAAGCCACTATAAGCCTTTCAGAAAATAGCTTTTGACGCTTTCGGGCGGTGAGACTGCCGAGAATAGATTGGTATGCCTGACAGATTGTCTTGATGCTTGGCTGACGCAATGAGGGACATTAGGCTGTCAGGGATTTTGGATTTTAGAAAATATAAACAAACGATATGAAGAAATTTTTCAGAATGTTTAAAATAAGGCGCGAGGAAATGGCCGCGTCGGTCTGCGCTCTCTGTGTGCTGATTGCTCTGCACGCAATGATGATAAGCAAGACCTTCAATACGTTTCTGCATACAGGCGGGGCGCACTGGAATATATTTATAAAGAACTTTGTAGTGTCAGGCTTCGATCCGATAACCTATTCTATGGTTACATATTGGGAAGCCAACTATAATGTTTACCGCCATCCGTTCCTTTCGTTCATGGTCTGGCCGCTGTCCTTGCTCGACGGCTGGCTGATGGATATGACGGGACTAAACCTTGTGCAGTTTATAGTGGCTGTTCCGCTCCTGTTCTTTGCATTCTATTCGTTTATATTCATCTTCCGCATCTTCCGCGACATAATAAAGATACGGCGTTTTGAGGCCATGGTGCTTTCGGCCATGCTGTTCTCGTTTGCGTATGTCATGATTGCAGCCGTAGTGCCCGATCATTTCTGCGTGTCGATGTTCCTGCTTGTGTTCGCGTTGTATATTTCAGGCCTGAAAATGCAGAACGGCACAAGGTTAAGCATCTGGCAGACGGTGCTGCTGTTCTTTGTTACGGCCGGCGTGACGCTTAGCAACGGCGTGAAGATATTCATATATGCGCTTTTTACCAACGGAAAGAAGTTCTTCCGCATCAAGTATCTGCTGCTTGCAGTGCTGCTGCCTTCAGCCCTTATATGGGTTTTTGCACGATGGGAATACCGCACTTTCGTATTGCCTAAAGAAAAGGCACGCCACGAAGCACGGCTGAAAAAGAGTGCCGAGACACGTCAGAAAATGTTCAATGCTTTTGCCGACACAACGTCGCTGAAGGACAGTGCCGAGATAAAAAAAGCCTTTGCAAAAGAGATGAACAAGCGTGTGAAGGCAAAATATGTGAAAGACCACCAGAAGGCATGGAACAAGCATACCGGCAAGCCGATGGGCAAGGGCGAATTTATCAAGTGGACAGACATTTCTACTTCGCGCTCTGAAACGGCTGTAGAGAACCTTTTTGGCGAGTCTATACAGCTGCACGACCAGCATCTGCTGCAGGATACGCTGCGCAGCAGGCCGGTGATAGTGCCTTACAGCTGGATTATCAACTACGTGGTTGAGGCTGTCATTGTTCTGCTGTTTATCGGCGGAATATGGTGCGGACGCCGTTCGCGCTTCCTTTGGATGGCTTTGGGCGGCTTTGCTTTCGACATGTTCCTGCACATGGGACTTGGCTTCGGCATCAACGAAGTGTATATAATGGGTGCCCACTGGCTGTTTGTAATGCCTATGGCAATGGCATTTGTGGTGAAACAGGCCGAGAACGGAAGATTCAGAACATGGCTGCGCGTGCTGCTCGTTGTGCTTACGCTGTGGCTTTGGGCATATAACGGCACTCTGCTTGCAGGTTATCTGCTGGGATAAACGGCAGCAGCCTGTGAGGATAACGGTCTGACTGTAAGGTTGGTTTAACGTTTAACGCAAGAGATTTTATGAAGGTATCAGTGCTTGTGCCCGTCTACGGGGTGGAAAAGTATATTGAGCGTTGTGCTGTTTCGCTGTTCGAGCAGACACATCGTGGCATGGAGTATGTGTTTGTAAACGACTGTACTCCAGACCGCAGCATAAGCATCTTGCGCTCAGTCATAGAGCGTTATCCTGACCGTGCGCCGCAGGTGCGCATAATAGACAATGAGGTGAACCGCGGAGTAGGGGCTACGCGTGCCGTGGCCATTGCTGCCGCAACAGGCGAATGTATCATGCATGCCGACAGCGACGACTATATGCCGCCGCGGGCTGTGGAGCTGTTGTGCGCCGAGATGGAGCGCAGCGGTGCCGATGTGGTAGACGGGGCGTGGCAGCGCTTCACGTCGGCAGGACTGTCTGAGCCGGTGCTTCCATGCCAGAGCCGCGACACCAGGCGCTATCTCTCGCTTATGCTGTGCCAGAATATAGTGTCAAACCGCATGTGGGGACGGCTCTTCCGCCGCAGTCTGTATGCCGACCACGGCATAACCCTTGTGCCGGGAGTAGACTATAGCGAGGATTATTCTATAATGACGAGGCTGATGTTCTACGCCAAGCGCTCGTTTATCAACGATGTTGTTTATTATTACAGCGACGAAAACACGGCTTCTTATACACATACACGTTCGGAACGACATCTGCGTTCATATCTGAAGGCAAACCGCATAGTGCTTGATTTCTTTACAGAGAACGACTCGCGCCGTGTGTATGCCGTGCCTTTGCAGCTGGGCATGATCAATGCCTTGCGTTGTGTGCGCACGGACGGATATAGCTTTGACGAGGCTTACGGCCTTCTGCCTTATCGTCCGTCGGGACCGCTGTTCAAGATGCTTGCCGCAATGTTCCGTGGGCGTTGCCCTTTCAGTATAGCCAATTTCGCATATCTCACGGCGCGAAAGATATGCAGTCGTTTCTTTTAGTCTAGGCACCAATCTGTTATTAAACAGCACATTATTTTATATATATTGTGCATTCATGCTTTCATCCGTATTTTATCCGCTATTCTCGCCATAGCCGCAATCAAACGAAAATCCGCTCAATATAAAGCAAAAATCCCGACCGAATCCTAATGGCCGATTTGGGCTTATCGTCTTTATCGCTTTTTCCTGTTCTTGACAAACTCGATAGCTTCATTCAGAATCTCGGCATGCGCCAGTCGCATTATCACAAGATAAAGAACGGCGGCAAGGATAAAGCGGCAGATAAGCAGCAGCCATAGGTTGGATATTGGAGCTGTAAGCGGCCATACCGCAGCCATGACCGCAGCCGCTGAAATCATGAACGGGCATATATCGCGCATTATCTCTATAGTCCGTATGCCTGTAAGCTTGTTTAAGAAATACTGCCATATGCCGATAAACACAATGTTTCCGGCTGTATATGCCCAAACCATTGCCTGCATGTCGAACTTGGCGAATGCCACGACGATGGCTATCTGTATGACAATCTGCACAACGGTGCACCACAGGTATATGTCACTGCGTCCGCGGCTTATCATAAGGTTCTGATACAGAGTGTAAAGCGGCATGAATGCTCCGCCGATGCATAGAATGCGGAGCAGCGGCACGCTGCTTAGCCACTGCTCGTGGATGGTCAGCAGGATAAACTCTTCGGCCACCATGGCAAGACCGAACATGGCAGGAAAGGAAAGCATGGCCGTGAGGCGCATCATCTTGCGGAATACGCGGCGTTCACGCTCGTTGTCGCCCGTAACCTGTGCCATTACCGGCTGTGCCACCTGCGCCATCGTTCCGCTGAGAAACGAATAGGCCATGGTGTTCCATTTGTTGGCCTGCGTAAAGCTTCCCACAGCCTTTATGGGGTAGAGGCGTCCGAAGATGAACACAAGAATGTTGCTGTTGAGCGTGTTGATAATTGACGTCAGCAAAATCTTCATGCTGAAGTTAAGCATCTTCTTTATTGGCCGCAGGTCTATGTGGAGCGTAGGATGCCATGGCGTGTAGAAATAGCGCCCTATGTTGATTATGGTGATATATATAATCTGTTGCCATGCCAGGCTCCAGTAAGACTGTCCGTTTATTGCAAGCACCACTCCCACTATGCCTGATGTCACCAGTGCCGCAAATCCCGTCACGGTGTTTTCCTTTACCATGAGGTTCTTGAACATGTATGCTCCGTGGGCAATGCCGAACGACGATATAACAAAACTTAGAAAGACGAAGCGCGACAGCTCGGTCAGTGCTGGCTGATGGAAAAACAGCGATATGAGCGGGGCGCAGAAGAACAGAATGGTGTAGATGCTGATGCTTACGATAACGTTGAACCAGAACACCGCATTATAGTCGCGGCTTTCAGGATGCTTCATGTTTGTCAGTGCCTGAGTGAATCCGCTGCTCTGTAGGTTGCCGGCTATTGCGGTGAATATGGTCAGCACGCCTACCATTCCGTAATCAGACGGCGTAAGCAGCCGGCCAAGGAATATGCCGAATATCAGGTTTAAAATCTGCGTGGAGCCATTGTTCATCAGCCCCCATATCAGCCCTTTGGCTGTTTTTTCTTTTAATGTTTCCATTCTATAGGTTCTTGATTCCGTGAGCCGACAGTGCGGCAGCTTCTCCGGCCGTGTATGCCGCCAGAACAAAGACTTTCGTCCTTGCAGTGTTCTCAATGTTCTTTTCCCTTCCACCGGTCAATGTCTTCAGCTGCCATTCAGAAACTCCGACGTCCGTCTTGTTTCTGAACAGCCTTTTCATTGCTTGGTAGAATATTATGTATTTATTGCAGTCTTTCATTTCAAACAGCTTAGTCTTTTGCCTTCAATATAGGCAAAGCCATTTTCCACTTAATGCAAAGATAGTGCAAACTGCTCGAAAAGCAAAATAAATGCAGATGAAATGTTGTTATTTCGCAAGCCCGGATACGGCATTGCAGCTGTGGTATAGCTTGTGTTTAAATCAGAGTCAGATTGCTGCCGTTATGTGCGTTTTGCTTACATATTGGATTTTAATAACGCTTCTAAACTGCGTTATTTCAAAAATAAAATCTTTTGTCTGTAAATATTGCCTGAAAACGCGTGCAAGTATAACTTCCTGATTGTTAGAGCCTTTAACCGTATGTGTGTCAAAATGTGCAATTTTTTCCGTCCTTTTCAGGCTTAAAACATATGTTTTTTCACCAAAATATGTATTATTTTAAGCCTTCAAAAGCCGTGTTTTAAGTCGTAAAAGGCATTGTTTCGGCATGTAAAACGTGCCATTTTGATGGGCATAGTAAATAATTTTTTATTTTTAAAGCCTGTTCCGTTAATTTTGTTTTCTATTTTGCCTGAAAATCATGACAAAACTTAAATGACATAATGTGCGCTTTTCTGCCTGCAAAGTTACAAATGGATGCCTGATAACTTTTAACCTGTTTATTATTGTTACGTGATTTTCAGTGTCATAAAGATGTTACGTTCAGCTTTAAATGTAAATATTTTTCAGACTTATGCCAGCCTTCTTTCTCGCCGCATTATCAGGCGTCTTCGCTTCTGATTTTTTTACATAGATATACTTTATATTTATGCCGCTGCATGATGTGTTTTTGTTCCCTTATTAAGCATCTCTATTGTCAGGCCCATTCAGCAGCTCTTGATATTAATCAAGGCTTTACACCTATTTATATATATAGGGCGTTAATTTTTTTAGTGTTTTGATAATTTTTCCGTATCATTTTACTGCTTTTCTGCCTGGTGCTTTTTGTTGTTAAAATGACAATATTGACTTTTGTTTTTTATTGACCTGTCATGTGTTTGAAAATAAAAGAATAATGTCCGTTTTACACTTAAATTTGCAGAAATATGAGCAGCAATAATTATTGCCATGATATAACGGGGCGTATAAGGCGCAAAGTTTTCACATCGAAAAATGCCGGATAGTTTTACTTTGCATAATGTTATTATATAATCTTTTTAGTTATCACGAAGGTATGCAATAGCCTAAAAAAGGAAAAAACAAAGAAAAAACGACTAAGTCATTTCTATAAAAGAACAATTTATGCATAAAAATTGCATCTTTATAGTTAATATTTATTAAATAGGTCTTTTGGTCTGAATATTTATCATAAACAAATATTTTTATGCATTTTTTCTAATAAAAAAGTTAGCGCGTTACAAAATTATTACTAACTTTGTCCAAGTTAAAACAGTAAAATTGCATTAATAATGAAAAAATTTTTATTATCAATTGTTTTTGCGCTAGGAATATTGTGCTCTGCAAATGCGCAGTTACCGTCTGTAACACTTAAAGACATTAATGGTAAGACAGTGAGAACAGACACGTTGTCAAACAATGGCAAACCTTTCATCATTGATTTCTTTGCCACATGGTGCAAGCCTTGCAACCGTGAGCTGACTGCCATCAGCGAAGTTTATGAAGAGTGGCAGGAAGAGACCGGCGTAAAGGTGATAGCCGTTTCTATTGACCAGGCACAGAACATCAACAAGGTAAAACCTCTTGTTGACAGTCATGAGTGGCCGTATGAAGTACTGCTTGACCCGAACAGCGATTTCAAGCGTGCACTTGGAATTCAGATGATTCCTTACACACTGATCGTTGACGGAAAGGGTAATATTGTTTATAAACACAACGGATACACAGAAGGAGCTGAACAGGAACTCATTGAGAAAGTGAGAGAGCTCGTAAACAAATAATGTCACATAGTGCTGACTATAGAATAATTGACACTTATGCACAAGTATAATAAAATTTTCTGTCTCTTGCTTATGCCTGCTTTGTCTTTGACAGCAATGGCACAAGAGACAGAAGAAAAAAAGATAACCGTCAGCGGAAGTATCCAGAGCGACATCCTTATTCCGCAAGACGATGAAGCAATTGGCACCGAAAAAGTTAATGAATGGGCTTTGACCAACACATTCGCTGATGTGAATGTAATGAGCGAGCATATCGATGCCGGAGCACGTTTCGAATTTCTGAAACATCCTCTACCCGGATTCGAAAAAGACTACAAGGGATGGGGAGTTCCTTATTTCTATCTGAAAACACACTTTAAAAATTGGGACCTTACGTTAGGTAACTTCTACGAGCAGTTCGGTTCAGGCTTTATCCTCCGTACATACGAGGAGCGCACACTGGGCATCGACAACTCTCTGCTTGGAGGACGCCTGACAATCAAGCCGCTGCCCGGAGTTTCGATAAAGGCTCTTAGCGGTAAACAGCGCAGATATTGGTCACACAACGACTCATGGGTGTCTGGTGCAGACGTTGAACTCGGTCTCGACCAGTGGTTCAAGGGCCTGAGCAACAGCGGAACATATCTTACACTCGGTGCTTCATGGGTAAACAAGTACGAGAAAGAAGAAGACGTCATGGTTGATGCTACGCACAAGCTTAACCTGCCTACAACGGTAAATGCTTTTGACGTGCGCGCAAATTTACAGAAGGGAAACTTCAGCCTTCTCGCAGAATATGCGTGGAAGACACAAGACCCGACGTTCGACAACGGATATATATATCGTAAAGGAAACGTGGCAATGTTGTCAGCTTCTTATTCAAAGAGAGGCTTGAGCGTATTGCTGCAGGCAAAGCGCAGCGACAACATGTCGTTCCGCAGTAAAAGAACAATTAACGGTACATCATCGTTCATAAACCATCTGCCGGCATTTACGATGGACCAGACTTATGCGTTGGCTGCCATGTATCCTTATGCAACCAATCCTGACGGCGAATGGGCCTTCCAGGGCGAGTTCGGCTATAAGTTCAAGCGTCATACGCTCCTTGGCGGTAAGTATGGCACAAACGTAAAAGTGAACTTCTCTCACATTCGTGGTATTGATACTAACTACATCGGAGGAATGGGTTCTGACGGATATGGCTCTGCTTTCTGGAAGATGGGCGACGAGACTTTCTATCAGGACTTGAACGTACAGATTGAGAAGAAACTGACACGTCAGTTCAAACTCAACCTCATGTACATGAACCAGTTCTACAATAAGACAATAGTAGAGGGTGAAGGTGGTATGATCCATTCAGACATCTTCATCGCCGATGCAAAATATCAGTTCAACAATAAATTCACTCTGCGCGGCGAACTTCAGTATCTGTCTACAGACGACGACCTCGGCGACTGGTGGTATGCTCTGTTGGAGCTGTCAGTGCTTCCCAACTGGATGTTCACAATTGCCGACGAGTATAACAGCGGCGTGACAGACCTTCATTACTATCAGGGATACGTAACATTCAACAAAGGATCACACCGTATACAGCTCGGCTATGGCCGTACACGTGCAGGATATAACTGCTCAGGCGGTGTATGCCGTTACGTTCCGGCTAGCAAGGGTGTAACACTTTCGTACAACTATAACTTCTAAACAGAGATGAAGCTGAAAAATAACATATATAATAAGTTCGCCATCTGTGCGGCAGCACTTTCTCTGATGGCATGTAGCAACATTGATGAGGACGACCGCTTTATTGAAGTGGAGCCTGTAGAAGTTGCGAAACGTGTATTGATTGAAGACTTCACAGGACAGCGTTGCGTTAACTGTCCGAATGCTTCAGAAATGATTGAAAGCCTGCAAGAGCAGTATGGCGCAGAGAATGTCATCGCTGTGGGTATTCATAGCGGTCCGTTCTCTAAGACTGTAACTAATCAGCCTTTCCCATTGTGGACTGAAACAGGTGATTACTATTTTAATTCATGGGACATAGATGCACAGCCTACAGGTGTTATTGACAGAAAACAGGTTTCAAGTACATATCAGTCTTGGGGAACAATTGTCCGTGACGCATTGCAGGCTTCTGCTCCGCTCACACTTGATGCAACAACATCTTATGATGAGGCTACAAGAACCGTAACCATAAATGTTAATGCAAAAGGCGTGCTTGATGTTACAGGTAAACTGCAGCTTTGGCTTACTGAAGACAATATAACAAACATTCAGTATATGCCAGACGGATCTGTCAATACTCAATATGTGCATAATCATGTATTCCGCACAGCTGTCAACGGACAGGACGGAGAAGATTTCAGCATAGCTTGGGACGAAGAAAAGACTGTAACAAGCACTTACGTCTTGGATGAAGACTGGAAGGCTGAAAATATGTCGGTTGTAGCATTCGTATATAACAATACATTCGTATATAACAATAGTGGTGTTCAGCAGGTAGTTAAAGTACCCGTTATCAGTACTGAAGACGACGCACAGCCGAATGAATGATAAATAATGTCGATGAGAGTGTATTCCATTTTGATGCACTCTCATTGATACCCTCTTTCAATCCTACTATAAAAAACAATTTTAACATTTTAATAAAAAGAACAAGATGAAAAAGTTATTTACTCTTTGTATCGCTTTGTTATTTAGCTGTGTAGCAATGAATGCACAGAATTTTATATTCGTTGATGGTGACGGCAATACCATTGAAAATGGTGCAACTCTTACAATGGATCAGGTATCCTATAAAGAGAATTTCGTATTTAATCCTGATGGCTCTTATGAAATAATACAGGTGCCAATGATTTCTTTAAGTGGAGTTTATATTAAGAATAACTCTGCTGAATCTCAGAGTTGTAAAGTTACTTATAATGTTACAGCTTTGCCTAATGGCTCATTTGCTGCTTGCTGTGCAGGAAACTGCTCAAATTTGGTTAGTGGTACAATAGAGAAGAATGCCAATGCTGATGCAGGCAAAACTATTGATATCTCAACTGATACTGAGTGGGTTCCTGTTGCTGCAGGTACAACTACAGTGAAAATATCAGCTCAGGGATCTAAATCTATGCTGCCTGATTCTGAAATTACTATTAATTTCATTTATGATGGTACTGCAAGTATAGACGGTATTCAGAATAATGCAGATAATAAGGTCGTAGCACGCTATTCAATCAATGGTCAGCTTCTTGATGCTCCTCAGAAAGGCATAAACATCCTGAAGTATGCTGACGGACGTATAGAGAAAGTGATTGTAAAGTAAAATAAATCCTATTTTTTAATTTTTATTGTATGGTAAAGAAAAGTTTATATTTATGTATCCTGTTGGCTTTGGGCCTGCTGTGGGCAATTCCGTCTTCAGCACAGGAAGCACAGCTTACCACTGTGAGTTTCCCCAAGGCTGCAGCTTTCACATCTTTGTCAGACAATGGCTTGTGGGCTACTGCTGCTGGTGTGAATGATGATGATCAAAGTAAGTATGCCTATCCTTATCTTATTAATGTAGAGACAGGTGCTCTTACTGAACTTTGGGTTGAAGCAGACTTGATAAAGTCACTCGAAGCAACAGACGTTACTAATGATGGAAAAATCATCGTTGGTACCTATGACAGCAAGCCTGCTTATTATGACATGAATCAGGGTAAGTGGATCACTCTTCAGTCTGAGAATCCTGGAAAAGCTACATCTGTAACACCTGATGGCAAATACATCAGCGGATGGAGCAATTCTGGTGGCTTCTCAGGTGTTGCTTATGTTGAAACACCGCTTTTGTGGGAGAAGCAGTCTGATGGTACATATCGTGCAATTGATGTGTATGCTGAACTTCCTAACTTCCCAAAGAAAACAAAGCTTGGAACAAACACTCAGCAGGTACGTATAGACAATGTTAGTCCTGATGGTAACATCCTTTCTGGTATTATTAACTTTGTAACTCCTGCAACTGTTTGCTATTATGTTTACAACAAGACAACTCAGGAGTGCAAATATGTAGACAATGCTCTCGGAGAAGTGCCTGACGAAACATTTGTTGACGAGTCAACAATGAGTAACAATGGTAAATATCTTACCGGTATCGTACAGGTGGCTGGTGGTTCATACATTTCAAGCTATCTTTACAATACAAGCGACAACTCTTGTATATTATATAATACAGAAAGCGAAGAGCAAGACCGTGCCGGATGTGCTGTTTCAAATACAGGCGTTGTATTTGCTTGCAGTCCTGCCGTAAACCCTGTCCGTTCTGCTTACGTACGTGTGGGTAGTCTTTGGTACGGAATAGACGAAATTCTTTCTGGCCGTTATGATATGAACTTCTATGAGCGTACTGGCTATGATTTCACAGGAATAATTCAAGAAGTTTCTGATGATGAAAAGACCATAATCGGTATGTCTGAAACAATGACAAAGGGTTATATCATTCGTCTTCCTGAAACTATCAGCGAAGCTGCAAGCAGCGTGAATCCATTAGGCACTTATGCCGTTTCTCCTGCTTATGGCTCTAAGTTTGCTAAATTCAGTCAGATGAAGTTGGCTTTCTCTAAGTCTGCCGCTGTAACATCTGGTGTTAAGGCTCAGTTCATGGACGCTTCTGGTAAGGTGTTGAGAGAGTATAACATTACGGCTCAGTCTGGTAACAAGACATTCACTATTGGCGGTATACCTCAGGCTCTGAATGCAGGCGAGGAATATACAATGAAGATTCCTGCTGGAGCATTCTATTTGATGGCAGACAACTCTATCAAGAGTGATGAAATCACAATTAAGTATATCGGCCATGCCGAGGCTCCGGCTGCTGTACAGCAGGTTTCTCCTGCAGATCAGGCAAATGTATCTGAAATAAGTTCAGAGCATCCTGTACAGATTCTCTTCGATTTGTCTATCGCTATATCTGAAGATGCTAAGGCTTATCTGTATAGAGATGGTCAGACATCACCGGTTTGTGAACTTAACTTTGTGCAGGGAGCAGAAAGCACAATCCTTCTGTATCCTAGCCTCAAGCGTTATCTTGAAAAAGATGAGAAATATAAGGTTGTTGTAGAGGCTGGTTCTGTTACAGATATTATGGGATTCTGTCCGAACAATGAGATTACAATTAATTACACAGGTGCATACGAGCCTGAAATCAGTTCTGACGGAAGCCTCTTCTCTGATGACTTCAATGATCCTAGCAACTCTATGGTTAAATACCTCCTTTATGAAGGTGACCACAACAAGCCGTCAAGTGCAATGCAGGATTTAGGCTTTGATGCCGACAATTCTCCTTGGCTTTTCGTAATCCGTGAATCAGAAAGCAGCTCTGACTATTGTGCAGCTTCAACATCTATCTATAATCCTACAGGAAAATCTGACGACTGGATGGCAATACCCCGTCTGTCAATAGAAAATGCCGACTATTATCTCAGCTTTGACGTTCAGTCATACTATAAGTCAAAGGCAGACAGACTTAAGGTTCTCGTTCTTGAGGATGATGCTGTTTATTCTAACTTCACAACAGAACTTTATGAGAAGTTCAAGGCTAATGGTAAGGTTCTTTATGACGAGCAGCTTTCTCCCGGTGAGTCAGAGGAAAATCTGACAGGTGACTGGACACATGTTGAGAAATCTCTCGCAGAATATGCAGGTAAGAATATCTATATCGCTTTCGTTAATGAGAACGAAAATCAGAGTATGATCTTCTTGGATAATCTGAAGGTTTACTACAAGGGCGACTTCAACTTCGTTCCTAATGTAGAAAGCACGCAGGTTAACAAAGAGTCTACAAATGTTGGTGTAATAGTTAAGGTTACAAGTGATAAGACTTATAACACTATTAATGCAACACTTACTTCTGAAGACGGCTCATTCAAGAGCACTTATACAGATACACCTAGCAAGCCTATAACAAGTGCAGAGAATTATTCTTTCACATTCCCTGACAAGTTGCCTCTGACTGTAGGTGCACAGAATAAGTATACTATAAGCATTGATCTCGGCGGTACTGTTTACAGCCAGACAAACACTATCAGCAACCTTGCTTTTGAGACAACAAAGCATGTAGTTATAGAAGAAAGCACTGGTCAGCAGTGTAAGAACTGTCCTCAGGGAATCCTTGCAATGGAAAATCTTGAGAAACTTTACGGTGAGCAGGTTATACCTATCGCTATTCATAGCTCTATAATCGGAACAGACCAGTTTGCTTATGAGAACTATAATACATATTTCGGTATAACAGCACAGCCTATGGGTCTGGTTAATCGTATAGACACTCTTTATGCGCCGATGTATGTTGATGGAAGCGAGCAGTATCACTTCGATTCACCAGAAGGCAACAATACATTCTATGATGTAGCTCAGCGTGAGTTCGAAAACTATGCAATTGCAGATGTCAGCATCGACAAGGCTATTTACGATGCTTCAAGCAAGAACATACAGATTACAGGTAATGTAAACTATGCTCTAACCATGAACTCTCTGAACCACAATCTTGCATTTGTTGTTCTTGAGGATGGTTTGGAAGGACCTCAGCTTAATGGTTTCTACGTTCTCGACCAGCCGATATTCGGTGAGTTCGGTAAGGGCGGCAAGTATGGTTCAAGCGTTGCTGTTGTAACATTCAACGATGTTGCACGTAAAGTGCCAAACGACAACTTCGCAGGTGAATCAGGTTTCATCCCTGTAAGCGTAACTGCAGGTCAGCCTGTTGCATTCAATAAGGTATTCAGCTTGCCTGAAAACGTTAAGAACTGGGATAACACTAAGGTTGTTGTTATGTTGCTCGATGCAAATACAGAGCGCGTTCTGAATGCTGCAAGACTTAAGATGTCAGCCGGAACAGCTGGAATCAACGATGCAACAGTATCTGAAAACGGTATCACAATTTCTGGTGAGAACGGTTCAATAAGCGTTAACGGCGGAAGCGATCTCAACGTTACAGTTTATGATGTAAGCGGAAGCGTAATAAGCAATGTCAACTCTACTTCTGGTGCTGTTAAGGTAAGCACAGGCGGAAAGAACGGCTTGTTTATCGTTAAGGCTACAAGCGACGGCGTAAGCGTTGTTAAGAAAGTAATCGTTAAATAAATATTTAGATCTGCCTTGTATGTTTGTATCAGAAAAACACTTCACAAAACATAATACAGCAGACAGCAAGGCATGGACCTTAAGAACCTAAGATATAGAAAAGGGTATGGGGCTAGTCCCCAACCCTTCCTATATAATTTAATGCTAACTTATTATTAATTTAAAATTAAGTATTATGAAATCTTTACTAATAAGTTTGATGGCATTCCTATGTGTCTTGGGGGTCAATGCTACCCCAAGCGGTTCGGGTACCAAAGAGGATCCGTATGTGATTGCCGATGGTGACACTTATGTTGTAAATGACATCGTTTATGCTAGCTTTACAGCTCCTGCAGATGGTACTTTATCTCTTAAGCATGGTTGGTCTTACCCGACATTTATGTTGGAGGATGGAACTCCGTTGAATGTTTCAATGGGTGTGGATGCAAACTTTTCTTCTTTGGAGGTTGAAGCTGGTAAGACTTATGTTATTTATAATAACAGACAACTCTTTTTTGATTTAGAGATAGCCGTTTCTTTTGAGGAGAAAGGTGCCAGCTCTTTGCAGGTTGTAAGTTCAGAGCCTGAGCAGGGTTCAAAGGTTGAGAAAATCAGCTGGGATAATCAGGTTAAGGTTACATTGAACAAGAAGGTTAAGTATGTTCACTGTGAGTTCCATGGTGATGAAGGCATTATGCACCAGTATTATACATCTGAGGCTGAAGAAGGTGAAGATGTTATCATGGTTGGTCCTGAGAAAATTGTAAAAGACGACCGTGTTCTTGATAATGCATGGTATATGTATGAAGGAAATACATACGAAATCATTATTGAGTCATATCAGACTAAGGAAGGTATGGAGCAGGGTACTGAAACTCCTGAGACAACAACTCTGACATTTGAAGGTGGTACAGCAAAAGTTGAAAAGACTGTTGTAAATCTTGTAAAAGTTGAACCGGAACCAAATGTCGTTTATCCTACAGAAGACCAGCTGCTCAGCTTTAAGGATGACAGAAAGGTTGTAACTGTTGAAGTTGACAAGAAAGTTAAAGTTAAGAACTGTGTTTACCCGATGGATATGTACGGAACATTAGACTGGGAAAAGGCAGAAGTATCATATACAGAAGAAGGCCACTCTATTATCAAGTGTACTATGTCTGAGGCGTTCTATAATTTTATGGGAACTATTGTAACAGACGTTATCCTTCAGCTTGATTTGACTGATGAAGAGGGCAACGAAATTGAGCCTAAGGCAGAAGGCTTCCCTGAAAGTGTTGTATTCGGAAGCGGTTACAATTTTACATTTGGTGTGAACGATGGTCGTTTTGCAGACGCTTCTTTGAACTTTAAATCTGTAACACCTGCTGAAAATTCTTACTGCACAAGCTTGGGCAAGATGGAATTTACATATGGTGAGAAAGTGTATACAACATCTACAGCTACAGCTGCCGTTTACAAAGGTGAAGAGAAAGTTGCTGATGCAATTTTGACTACAAATGAGGATGAAACAGGTCTTGGCCTTGTTGTAACAGCTCAGTTTGTTGAAATTGGCACACAGACTCCGAAAGAAATCAATGAGTTTGGTGCTTATGTTCTTAAGGTAGATTCACAGTCAATTGCTAACGAATATTTCAACGAAGAAACACCTTGGACTGATGGTTTGCAGGGTCATGGTACATGTAACCCAGACTTCACTGTAGCATTCAACATTGACCCGGCTATTCTTGCAGTTGAGTCTGTTGACCCGGCTCCTTACGTAGAAGGTGGCGAGTACAGCAAGGAGATTCCTGCTGAAATTAATATTACATTGAGCGGTGAGGGCGCTAAAGTAAACTCTGCTCTTGTAACTTATGGTATGAACACTCGTGTTCCTGCTGAAGCAAAGGTTGAAGGCAAGGTTATAACAGTTACTGTTCCTGAGGCTGCTCTCGCTGAGAACAACATAGGCGTATCTGTTGCTGCTGTTAATGAAAATGGCACACCTATCAGCTATGGCACAGACGGTGTTATCCTGCTCGCATATCAGATGCCTAAGAATATCCTCGTTCCTACAGAGGTTACACCTGCTGACGGAAGCACAGTTAAGTCAATTGCTACTGTTGAACTCACTGTAGATTCTAAGTATGGTGTTGGTGAACTGAACACAAACAATGTTATCACAGTTAAGAAAGACGGTGTTGAGGCAAGCAATATCTCTGCAGCGATCGATTATGCTACAGGTGATGACATGAATAAGATGATGATTACGTTTACTCCGGAAATAACAGAAGATGGTACTTACACTGTTGTTATTCCTGAAGAAACATTCTATGATCTTGACGGCAATCTCTTCAATCCTGAGCTGACATATACATTCATCGTTGACAATTCTACAAACATCGGTGGTGTAGAAGTTGAAGATGCTAATGCTGTTGTTGAGGTTTACAGCGTAGACGGCTGCCTCGTAAGCAAGGGTAAGAAAGCTGACGTAATGAAGAAACTCGTTAAGGGTATCTATATCATCAACGGCCAGAAAGTGGTTATCCGCTAATCTGCCGTAGATTTTAAATAAAAAGCTAAAGGCTGCAGCCTGTCGCTTTGGCCTTATGGCAATAGCGCATCGACCAGCCTTTAGCTTTTTCCTCAAAATAAAACAGACAAGAATATTTAGACATGAAACGACTTATTTTTACTTTAATCGGTATTGTATTGGGGTTGACAGGTTTAAAGGCTGTTACTTTTACTCCGATTGAGATTAATGACCCGTCTGAGTCTGTAACTATTAAATTGCAGCCAGGTGCAAACTATTTACAGCTGAAGGCTATTGAGAGCAACACCATCCACTTTAATGTCGGATATTTTGGCATTATGATGTTTGAATGTAATGCCATGGGTGAAGAGGGCAACAACCTTTCTATAAGCTATGACGCTGAAGGTCACAAAATCTTCAGTAGTGAGGTTGAGGAAGGAAAAACTTATTATTTCTCAACCAGTATGATTACTGAGCCTTCAATAGATGTTACAATTTATTATGGTAACGGAGAAGGCATGCCTATCACATTGACATCTAACTTTTCGGATGGTGATACCTATACAGTTTCTGGCTCAAACCTTGAATTGGCTTTTGACCGTACGGTTGATATAGCCCACAACTGGATTGAGTATGGTGAGGAGGCTGACGGCGTATTTAAAACAAAGGAAGAGATTCCCGCAGCATATATCAATGGTACCTATACTACTCAGTATTTCTATAGCATCGAGCTGAGCAAGTTTATCCGTGAGATGGCTGAAGACGGTAAACTTGAGGTTGGTGATAAGTTTAAAATCACTCTTGAAGGTATTTGCGATGCTAACGATGAGAGCGTAATCTATGGTGAAGACGGAAACTATTCTGTTACACTGATTATGGGCGAGATGCCCGGTGAGCTGGTTTCTATAGATCCGGCACAAGGTACAACTCTTTATACATATTATCCTGAAACCGGTGAAGAAGGTTTGCTGACATTTACTTTCACAGATGAACTTAATACTGATAAGAGTAAGGTAACTGTAGACCTGTCTTATGGCGATTCAGAGGCCGGTTCTATGGGTTCATTTAATCCTGATTTTACTATCGAAGGCAAGACTGTTGTTGTTGATATCCGCGGTTACCGCTTCCCAGAGACAGTAGAGACTTCAAGAAACGGTGAAGTGCAGACTGTGATAACAATGAACATCAAGGGCCTTACAACTGCAGACGGACGTGCTATTCTCACAAACAACGCTTCTGCCGGAACAAGTGGCATCGTTGTTACTTATCCTCGGAAGAAGCAGGAAATATCTTTTTATTATGACTTCTTGCCTACTGAAGGCAGCTCTCTGGCTGATTGCAGCGAGATCATAATCTGGTTGCCGGAGGAAGTTGGTGTTCTTACTTTCGACAAGGTTCTGTTGCAGTGGCTCAACAACCGCGGCACACTCCAGACAAAGGAATTCAAGGCAGAGGATGTTCCGTTTGCTTATGATAAATCTTATGCGGGTTATGTAAGCCATATTCCACTTGCCGGCGTAAGCAAGGACCGTGAGGTTACATTGACTGTAGAAGGTGGAATGCTCAGCAATGGCGACAGCGTTGAGATTACAGGTAAATTCAACACTGATCCTACAGGTATAGATTCTGTTCTTGGTGACGATGCCAATGCCGTTGTTAAGCTTTACACAATCGACGGTATCCTCGTTAAGGAGGCTCCTGCTGCAACTGTTCTTACAGGTGTTAAGAAGGGCGTTTATATCATGAACGGCAAGAAGGTTGTTGTAAAATAATTACTGCAATTTTATATATAACTGACAATTTCGCAGGCTGTCTCATTTATTTTATGAGGCAGCTTGTTTTTTTATTGAAGATTCAGAACATGTATGATTAAGATTAATCACGCGTTGACGGTTTTGCGCACGATGGTCAGCCGTGAGCATTGAACGCAAAATTCTGATGTCTGTTATGCATGCTTTGCTTGTGTTTATCTTTTATACGCCAGCGTGTTGCTTGGTTAAAAGCATGGTTTTATTGGTCCTTATAATGACCTGTCTGTAGTGGGCGATTATTGTATTCGGCCGTTTGCCGACAAGCTGTCTGCCGTAAATAAGCCGTAAAAAGTTTTTTGAAAAAACTCATCACTCGTCACATCCGTGCGTAAGTTGCTGACAGTTAGACTGTTAATGTGTGATGAGTTGAATTTTCAACTCATCACATCGGAGCAATTTAATGTATTTTCCTGCTTTGGGCTTACTCTGTGTGATGAGTTGCAACGGCAACTCGTCACACCGCAACGATTTGACATTCAGAACGTTATGTCGCAATGTGACGAGTGACGAGTTTCTTCGCAAAAAAATAAACCTAAATTGTTTACAGTGTACTTCCATAAATTTGGTTTACTTTAAAGAGTCCTTTCCCTATGGCGTTCCGTGTTTTCTGCTTATGCAAAAGACGTCCTTTCATGTTGCAAAAGGGCACGTTTTACAGCGTGAAAGCATGCCTTTTGCACTGCAGAAGGACGTCTTTTGTGTTGCGGGTCTGATGCTGTTGTCTGAGCCTTTGTGGCGTCATGGCCATGACAATACCATCTGGCACACTATCCAACGATTTTTCCGTCAAACAGGTGTATCGTTCTGTGGGCTATCTGAGCGTCGTGCTCGTTGTGCGTAACCATCACTATTGCCGTGCCGTCCTGATTCAGTTCTGTCAGCAGGCGCATCACCTCGGCGCCGTTCTTAGAGTCGAGGTTACCCGTAGGCTCATCCGCCAGAATCAGCTTGGGTCCGAACACCACGGCGCGGGCTATTGCCACTCTCTGCTGCTGACCGCCCGAGAGCTGATGCGGAAAGTGCTTTGCACGGTGAGTTATGCCCATGCGCTTCATCACCTCCTGCACCTTCTGTTTTCTTTCAGCCTTGCCAACCTTCAGATATGTCAGGGGCAGCTCGATGTTCTCCTCCACGTTAAGTTCGTCAATGAGGTTGAAGCTCTGGAACACAAAGCCTATCTGTCCTTTGCGTATGCCCGTGCGGTCTTTTTCCTTCAGTAGCGACACCTCCTGGCCGTCGAGCCAGTATTGGCCCGAAGTGGGGTTGTCCAGCAGTCCGAGAATGTTCAGCAGCGTAGACTTGCCGCATCCCGAAGGACCCATTATTGCCACAAACTCACCGTCTTCCACGTTGAACGTTACGTTGTCAAGCGCTATAGTCTCCACCTCTTCCGTGCGGAACGACTTGCTAAGATTTTCTACCTTTATCATATTCTGTTCTATTTTATGCCCCCTCACGGCTTTCGCCGTATTCGTGAGCTCGGTTAGTTTTATTGTTTCTATATTTTCTTCAAAGCCTGCTTTTCAGGCGTTAAGTGCTTATTCGTTCTTCAGGTATTTTACAGGATTGCTGCTTGCCGTGCGGTAAGCATTGGCGGCCACGGTCGCGGCTATAACCGCCACCACTGCCAATATGCCTGCCACGAAGAGCCACGGGCTCATGTTTGTCCTCACGCTGAAGTCCTCAAGCCATTTGCCCGCCACAATCCCGGCAAGAATAGCCCCTGCTATTGCCGACGGAACGGCCGTCAGCAGCACGTTGCCCAGCACCATGCGCAGCACGCTTATGGCGGTTGCACCGTTCACCTTGCGTATGGCTATTTCCTTGCTTCGCCTCTGCATCTCGTCGTTCACGTATCCTATGAGTCCCATCAGAGCTATAAGCAACGCGCATATTCCTGCCGTCATGACAGCCGAGCGGAAATGCTTTACGCTGTCATACCATGTGTCCAGCTGCCGTGCATAGCTGTCTACGATGATTGTTTCGTCAGGATAAAGCCTCTGCAGCCGCTGTTGCACCGCCTGCATATTGTCTGCCGTAAGGTCGTGAAACTTCAGCAGAAAATAGCTGATGTAGCTGCCGTAAGGGTCTGAGTGGAACATCATCGTGGGGCGGTCGTCATCGTCGAGCGCCGTATTGGCGTGAAAATTATCGTATATTCCTACTATGGTGAACAGGTCTTTGCCCGTCTGGCTGTGTTCCGTTATCAGAATCTTACGTCCAATCACGTCTTTCCATTTCTTCTCGTTCTTCAGCTTCTGGGCGAAGTCGGGGCTTACCACCATCTCCTTCAGACTGTCGCTGCTGGCGTTGAATCCGCGTCCCTGTCTGAGCTTTATGTCCAACATGTCGAGATAGTTGTCGCCTGCCATATACAGGTCGGTGGCGTTAAACATCTCCTCACCGGTTTCCGGGTCAACTATGTTGTTGCCGCCGCCGTTTGAAAACAAGGGAGATGTTACTGCCGTCCATGCCTCAATCTCCGGCATTTTGCTTAGTTCTGTAACCATGGCGCTGCGCTTTTCGCCCTTTATTTGGTTTACGTTGACTATCGCGAGGCGGTCATAAGAGTAGCCGAGGTCGAAGTCTGTGAGCTTGGAATATTGGCTGTTGACTATCAGCAGCAGGCATACCAGAAAACTGACGAATAAAAACTGCACTGCCAGCAGTGCCATCTTCCAGCGCCTGCGGCTCTCGGTGAAGTTTCGGAACGCCGTTGTTACGGGCACGGCATTGTATATCCTGCCCGGCAGCAGGGCGCTTACGATGAACACCACTATCAGCAATGCTGTGAGGAACAGTGTGCCCTTGCCGGTGAAAAGTGAACTGACCGGGGCCGACAGCAGCGTCTCTATCGAGCCTTTGCAAGCGTATATCAGTGCTGCGGCCAGCATCATTGCCAGCACGATATGCAGCAGGGTTTCGGCCATGGTTATGCCTAATATGTTACGCGGCATGGCTCCGTAGCATTTTCTTACGGCCATTTCGCGTCCTCTCGTAACCGTGTTGCCAATCACAATCAGCAGATAGTTGAGCACGCTTGCCGCGAGAATCACCGCCGCTAATATCATCATCATGAGGAAAGTCTGCCTGAAGTAGCTGTCCTCTTGGTGATATTTTGATATGGGAGTGAACTTCAGCGAGAATTTTATCTCTTCCTTTTCAAGTAGGGCAAGAAATTTGCTTACTATTTCGTTCACCTTATTGTCAAAGTCGCCCTGCTCAGGATGGCATCCCCTGCTCACCTTTATGAACGAGTAGTAGCGGTCGTTGCCCGCCAGATTGTCCTGTCCGTCGTAGCTGAAGCTGCGCTGTGTCGTCATTGAGAGCATCACGTCATAGTCGTGAAAAGAAGAGTTCCACGGATAGTCTTCGTATACTGCGCCTATGGTCATCGTCAGTCCCGGAATAGAAGTAAGCTCCAGTTTGCGTCCTATCACGTTGCCGCCCATGCGCTCAGCCATAGTCCGTGACACAAGACAGTAATACGGCTTTGCCAGCACCTCGTCGGCGTTGCCCTCCAATATCCTGGTCGGGAACATTTTGAAGAAACACGAGTCAACAACGTATATGTTACCTTTGACGCGTCGTTCTCCGTTTATCTTCATTTCCTCATCATTGCATGCAGGGTTTATTCTTGTTGCCGTTTCTATCTCGGGAATATATTTTTTCAGCGTCGTGGCTATACCTCCGGGCGTGTTGCCGTATGTAGCTTCCGGATCAGAGCCCCTACTTATCTTTTCGCTTATGCGGTATATGCGGTCATGGTCGGGGTAGCACGTGTCGTATTCGTGCTCATACCATAGTTTCGCTATCAGCACCGACGCCAGTGCAAAGCCAATGCCGAGGCACAATATCTTTATTATGTTGTGCTGTCCACGGCGTGTCAGGTTCTTTAATGCTTGCGTTATGTTGTTCATCTTCTGATATGTTGTTTAATGATTTTTCTTGTTGTCTGCTTGCCGCAGTCTTGTCTTACGGTGCCGGCCTATTCCTGCCTGATGTTCTTCACGGGGTTTTCGTTGCTCGCCATCCAGCTCTGCACAGCCACGGCAGCTAGACTTATAAGCATAACGATTGCTCCTGCCGCAACAATCCACGGCCACCATACTATGCGGTAGCTGTATTGCTCGATCCATTTCGACATGAAATGAACCACTATCGGCACGGCTATGACAAATGCGATGCCCACGTATAGCATGAACGTGCGTATCAGTCTTACGCGAATCTGGTTGCCTGTAGAGCCGAACACCTTGCGTATGGCTATCTCCCTTGCGCGCTGTTGTATGAAGTATGTCGACATAGCCACAAGTCCGAGCAGCGAGATTATGATGGCTATGAAGGCGAAGAGCGACACGATTTTAGACGTGCGGATGTCTTTTTCAAATATTTCAGCTATCTGGTCGGTTACGAACACCGGCCTGCTGGTGTCCATTTCTTCCCTGAACACTTCTTTATAAACTTTCTTCACTTCGTTTAGTGCGTCTATGGGGTCGCCTTTCACCTTTATCGTTACATACCAGGGCCGTTCTATCTGGTCGCTTATAAATATGAAATACGGACTTATCGGCTGCAGAATATTTGTCGTATGAAAATTGTTTATCACTCCTCCGTATCTTACGTCGGCAGGCAGCATGTTGGAGTTTGTACTTTTGTATCTGCGGCTGAGGTGTGTGTCCGTAGGTTTCATGTGCAGCAGTTCCAGGGCCTGGTCGTTAAGATACAGCGTGTTGCCCGATTGTATCTTACTGCCGTTTTTGGGCGTTATGCCGTATATATCCATAAATTCGGGCGTTACGTTGAATATATGTACATATGTCTGAGCCTTGTCTCCTTCGAAGACTATGGATGTGCTGTTTCCGCCGTAGACAGCACATCCTTTGGTGGCTGTAGCCTTTTCGGTACATGGCAGCGCGCGCACTTTGTCAAGAAACACGGTGAGGTCGTTGCCGTTGAACTTCCACGGATCAAATAGGCTTATTATGTTTTCCTTGTTGTATCCTACCGGAGCATTCAGCAGATGCCGCATCTGTATCGACATTATAAGTGCACACGACAGCAGCACTATCGTAATCAGGTTTTCGGTTGTTATGAAGATGCGCGAGAAAATCATCTTTGTGTGCTTTGTCAGCGTACCTCTCACCACCTCAATCGGTTTTACCCTTGACAGCACAGTGGCCGGAATGATGCCTGCCAGCAGGCTTACAGCTACGACAAACAGCACTATTGCGGCTATGGCCCATGGTGTGGCCAGTATTCCTGTGTCTATGTCCTTGCCGATTATGCGGCCTGCGAATCCGGCTGTGGCTGTGGCCATTGCAGCGGCTATAATGCATGAAAAGGCACACATGGTGAGCGACTCGCTGAACATGTTGGTGCTGATGCCGGCCCTGCTGCATCCGAAAAGGCGGCGCGTGGCCATCTCTCTTGCGCGGTAGCCGCACTGCGCCACGGTCAGGTTGATGTAGTTCATGATTGAGAACAGCAGAATCACCAGTCCTACGGCAAGCAGGATTCTTACCATGTTAATATTGCCAAACTGCATGACGTTTACCTCCGACGTGTCGTTGAAGTAGAGCTTGTTGAGCGGTGTCAGGAACGGCCGTAGGGGCATAGCCGGTTCATAGGGCCAGAATGTAGGCCAGAACTTTTGTATGTCGGCTTCTTTCTGCATCAGGTCGCAGCCTTCGCGCACCTGCACGAAGCAGGCACAGTTGGTTACGTTTATCTGTCCCGGAAAGTATTTGTCCATGTTTCCTTCGCCTTCACGTTCGGCATAAGCAAAGTCAACAAGCGCATCTGTGTTCTTTGATATTATCGTATTGTCGAAGTTTTGCACCACTCCCGTAACCCTGAAGTGCAGCGAGTCGGTGGTCATTATGGTGCGTCCCAGTACGTCGTCTGTGCCGAAATACCGGTGCGCAAACTGTTCTGTAACCACAATGTTGCCCTTGTTGCTAAGACAGGTGGCACGGTCGCCGCGCAGCAGCTTGAAGTCGAACATAGAGAAGAACGTCGAGTCGGTGTTGATGGTGTTCACGTTCAGAACATCGTCGCGGTCTCTGACCTTTATGCTTCCTGTCACCATGCCGCATGTGTTTTCAATCTCCGGATAGTGCATGCGCAGGTTACGCAGCGACGCGTGGTGGCAACCCATCACCCGGCTGCTGTCATCCATAAACTCAAGTCCTATGTTATATATTCTGTCTGCCTTGCTGTGTTGGCGGTTGATGCTTGTCTCCTGCCACGTGTACAGTCCGATGATGATGACGAATGTCAGG
>UMHZ01043927.1_pt1 | contig 68617 bp, 60 predicted proteins | sample 1965671 | NCBI WGS metagenome assembly UMHZ01 (sample SAMEA4836111, study PRJEB28245) | human gut metagenome | biome: gut microbiome; material: fecal sample | place: Denmark | collected 2008 | reverse complement strand
GTCAAAAGGCGTGCGGTAGATTTGGCGCTTTTTGACAAACGGCTAGCTTCCAATCCACAAAGCCGCTGCGGGCGAGTTTGAAAATCGACGCAGCTTTACCCATGCAGCTTGAGAGTTTGTTGGTGCCGATTGCCATATGCGGCGGAATGCCAGCCAGAAGATAGGCGGGCACGGCAATCAGAGCGCCACCGCCACCGACGGCGTCGACAAAGCCGCCAAGAAAGACCAGCGGACAAACAACCAACAGAGTATTGAAATCCATTTCGATACAGAACGAAACGTGTAACAAAACCAGTCTAACACCGGGGTAATCGGCCGGCTCGCACTAGGATAGGCCTGTCCGAGAAGGCTCTCTGCCAAAATCAAACGTCTGTTTTGTCTTGCCGCGCTTTTCGCTTTGTCACATTGCAACATCTTTCTTGTGAAAAAAGCTTTTCAAAGGCCGCCAAGCTTCTGTACGTGTCGCCCACAGCTCTAATCAAGCAGATCGAACAATTGGAGGAAGGAATAGGAACAACTCTTTTAGCGCAGCACGGAGATGCGTTGCTGGCAGACGTGCGTGCCGCCGCGGATAGCCGTGACTCAACGTCGGCACTTCGGACTTCTTTTCCGGGTGATACGTCATCGAGCTGTGGTATCGGCTACAAAAACGACTGGCAACGTCAGCATCCCGCATTCGACCGATTCCTTATGTCAACAACCGTCGGCGCGCCGATCAAGTCCTAACAAGCTCGGTCCCGGCAAGACTGAGACTGGATCGTTCTGATTTCCGGAACCACCAAATTTTCGCACCTTGAAGAAAACCTGCGCTCGCTTGACTTCAAGCTGGAGAAATCCGAGTGGGAAGAACCTGAAAAAACAGTGGTGGTCATTCCAATCGTAGGATCTCGCTATCACGTAGAACAACAAAAGCAAGATCAGTGACAATTTTGAAGAGCGTCGATAGTAGTTTTTTTTTAATTTTGTACCTCGACGCTCTTTTTTGCCTATTGGTTCTCCATGGCATCCATAACTGTACGAAACACAAAGAAAAGCAAAGATAAGTAAAGCCCGAAGTTATTGCTTCAGTAGGAGGTGATAATTGTTCTCAGCAAATACTTTCGGGATTTCACCATGCATTATTTCTTCGAACTTTTGCTTCTCGCAGGTCTCGTTGCTCTGTTGATTCAGCTGCCCGCCAAATTCCTCGCAATAGCTTTGGCTATCGGCGCCGTTGTTTGGTTTTTGCTGCCGGGCGGCTTGCCCGGTGGATTTCACTTTGGAATCGGCTGCGATTGGCTTGCGCGTTTCGGAGGTGGCATGCACCACGGTTTCGGGCACTTCGGCTTTCCGTTCCATGGTTTCGGCGGGGTACTGACAGTTGCACTATTGATCGCGGTTGTCTGGCTCGCCTGGAAAGCTTTCGGGCAAAATAAGAACACGGACAAGACGAGTGAAAACGTCTGATGCAGTATCGACGCGGCTGGTCCAACCGGCCGCGTTTTTTGTCGAGGATCAAGGAATATGAAGAAGCTTTCGTTGGCAGTGATCGGTTGCGTCATGTTGGCAGGATGTGCGGAGCCTCAACAGTCCACTCCGCCCGCGGCAAGCAAATCGGCACTGCTGCCGATTGTGCAAACGGTCACTCCGGAAGAACCTATCCTGAAAGCTAACGAAACAGTCCCGCCGTACGTGCTCTTTGACAAGGCAATTCGCATCGGCTCGGTTGACGACAAATTTCCTGACTACTACGTACTCTTTAGCCCTGACGGTAAGCTTGCGCACCTCTATTCAGACAACGGCAAAAAACATGAAACGCTTGAGCGTCGGTTCTTGCCTAAAGGCGGTTATGTCTGGAACGTGGAAGACGACGACACCAAGAACCTGCGCTACAAGAACGGCGTCTGGACCATTGAGAAGCGAATGCAGCGCATTGGCTCCCAGTCGACATCTGATGTCGACGCTTCTCTCGGCCCCTGGGAAGAGGAATACTATGAAGGCGTACTGCCGGCCGCCTCCTGCCTGGGCATCCGCTACCAGTTCACGATACGTCATCGTTCCTACAGCGGTGACGGAACCTATCACCTCGCCATGACCTACCTTGAAGCGGAAAAAGGCAAAGACCTGACGTTCGAGTCAATCGGCAAGCAACTCACCCAGCGTGGGACATAGGAAGACAGCGATGCCACGGTTTGGCAACTCATTGACGACAACGGCAAGCATGAGGCCAATTTCGTTTACGAGCCCATGAATCAGACGCTCACGTTGCTCACGAAAGACTTCAAGCGCATCGAGTCATCACTTGACTATTCCTTGAAGCGTAAGAGTAAGCGATAAGCTCGATACGAATCGATCTGACGGCGGTCAACTGCCTGTGGCGTTGATCGCCGTATTTTTGGTGCGCCCATCATGGGCATGTTCTAACGGGTGAAAGTCCCGAGAGCAGGAGGTAGCTCCAAGCACATAGCCAAAGGCAGGGGTGTCCATCGTGAGGCGGAATCTGAAGTTAGCCAAACACGCTTTAACCACGGCTAGGAAGCGGGTTTGTTGCTGTTCGGAGACAATCCAAAACTCACACAAAACACTATCTTGTCGATTAAGTGTTTTTACCTAATTTTTACTCTTCAAAAATTCAAACTCCGGCGTACACTCAAATAGGTTGAGACCCATAAGAATCGCTTAAGGCTTTTCCTAAAACCTGCAGCGTTTCTTGTCCGCCTCAGACATATTGTTTCATTGCTCTGTTTCGAAAAGGAGAGGAGAAATATGAGTATGCGCAAGGTATGTGCAGCATGTTTGACGGCGTTATTTGCTGCCGGTACGGCAACGGCCCTGCAAGCAGCCGATGCGGCTAAGACAGCTCCTTCGACGTTCAAGCCCGGCACCTATACGGCTACCGTTAACGGCCATAACGCTCCGGTTACTGTCAAAGTGACGGTCAGTAAGAACCGCATCGAAAAGATCGACACGTCCAAGAACCTTGAAACAATCGGCGTAGGGCGGGTGGCTCTCAAGCTGATGACCGACAAGATTCTGAAGTATCAGTCTCTCGGCGTTGACGCCATTACGGGTGCTTCCATTTCCAGTTTGGCTCTGTTGAGCGGCGTTGAAAAGTGCCTTGAACAGGCCGGTGGCAATATCGATAAGTTGACCGAACAGGTTGAAAAGCATCCGGCCGGCACCAAGACCTACGATGCTGACGTCGTTGTAATCGGCGGCGGCGGTTCCGGTCTTGCAACAGCCATTGCCGCTTATCAGGCCGGCGCCAAGAAAGTCATTGTTGTTGAAAAGCTGGGCTATCTCGGCGGTTCCACGAACGTTTCCGAAGGTGCACTGAATGCTGTTGACCCGAAACGCCAAGGCAAACAAGGCATTGAAGACAGCTTCGAGAAGTTCTACGACCAGACGATGAAGGGCGGCCACAACAAGGGCAATCCGGAACTCGTAAAGTATTTGACTCAGAACTCCATGAAGTCGGTCGAATGGCTCGAGAGCATGGGCGTGAAGTTTAAGGATGAAATCGGCACGGCTACAGGCGCCCTTTGGCAGCGCAGCCATTATCCGGCCACTCCTTCCGGCAACACCTACATTCGCAGCTTTGAACAGGTCATCAAGGGTACGAACGGCGCCATCCAGGTGCTGACCGATACCCAGGCAACCGACCTGCTGCAGGATAAGGGCCGCATCACAGGCGTCACAGCCAAGCACTTCGGCCAGCAGGTTATTCTCAATGCCAAGGACGGCGTTGTGATTGCCACCGGCGGTTTCGGCGCCAACATCAAGTTCCGCCAGGAAGTCAATACGGGCGTTTGGAAGAGCGTCAAACTTGATAACTCGATTGGTTGCACGAACATTCAAAAGGCCGCTCAGGGCGAAGGCCTGCTCATCGCCAAGAAGCACGGCGCCGACTTGATCAATCTGGACGACATCCAGATTCACCCGTGCGGCACGCCGGGTACTGGCCTGATGGAAAACATCCGTACGTCGGGCCGCAACCGCATCTTCGTGAACCTTGAAGGCGATCGCTTCGTCAACGAAGGCGCTGCACGCGACGTTCTCGCGGGCGCCATTTTTGCGCAGCCCAAGAGCACGTACTACGTCGTTGTGAACAAGGTTCGCTATCCGAGCCGCGACTGGGTTGACGCCAACGGCGCCACGATCCGCGACATGGTTGCTCTCGGCTCTGTTGTAGAAGCCAACACGCTCGAAGAACTTGCCAAGAAGACCGGCATGAATCCCGCCAAGCTTAAGGCAAGTGTTGACAACTACAACAAGATCGTCAAGGGCGAAATGAAGGATCCGTTGGGCTTTAAGGCCGACAACAAGGCTGATACAACCCTCACGGAAGGTCCGTGGTACGCCTGCAAGAAGGTGCCGACCGTTCACCACACGATGGGCGGCATCAAGATCAATGTCAACGCTCAGGTCATTGACGTCAACGGCAAGGTCATTCCGGGTCTGTACGCTGCCGGTGAAGTCACCGGCGGCATCCACGGTTCCAACCGTCTGGGCGGCAACGCCATTGCCGACATCATGACTTTTGGCCGCACGGCAGGTACCAACGTCGTCAAGATGAAGTAAGGCAAAATTCGGCATTCGCTGATTCTTCATAAAGCGAATTCCGTAGACCGGCAAGGATTCAAAAAGGAGAAATCCTTGAGAATCCGAGCCGGTTTCTTTTTTCCTGCAGTCGCTGGTCATACGGCAAATGATCTAGGGCATTTGCCTCAAGACAAGTGAAATAGCCGCTCCTAAAATCGCCGGAATAGGCTATATGCCGAGAAATAAACATCAAGCGAACACATAGAACGACAAAAGCTTGAAAAGATAACGGGAGATAAAAATATGAAAGCGCTTGCCGCCTTAAGTCAATTTGTCAATAAAACGTTTGCCCTGTGGGTGCTTGTCTTTGCGGCAATCGCCTATGCCGCGCCCGACCCATTTAAACCGCTGGCCGGTTGGATCTCTCCGCTTTTGGGTTTGGTGATGTTCGGCATGGGTCTGACCCTTTCGGTCAATGACTTCAAACTGGTGCTCTCAAAACCCGTGGATGTGTTGATCGGCATCCTCGCCCAGTTCATCATCATGCCGATGCTTGCTTATCTGCTTTGCATCGTGCTGCAACTGCCGGCCGAAATCGCCGTGGGTGTGATCCTTGTAGGCTGCTGCCCGGGTGGAACCTCGTCTAACGTCATGACCTTCCTGGCGCGCGGCGATACGGCGCTGTCAGTTACCATCACCAGTTGTACGACACTTCTGGCTCCCATCGTAACACCGGCGCTGATTTGGCTTTTTGCGCACCAGTGGATTGAAATTGACCCGTTGGGAATGTTCTGGTCAATCTGCCAGATCGTTCTGATTCCGATTGCCATCGGCGTGGCGATTCATACGATTCTCGGCCAGGACCGCGTGGCCGTGGCCGCAACCTGCCTGCCGCTCATTTCCGTGGTGTCGATTGTGCTGATCGTGATGGCCGTCGTTTCTGTCAGCCAGCCCAATATCGCCAAGAGCGGTCCGCTGGTGTTTGCCGTGGTTGTTCTGCACAACGGTCTGGGCTACGTAGTGGGTTATCTCGCCGCCAAGCTCTTTAAGATGAATCTGGCCAAGAGAAAGTGTTTGGCCATCGAAGTCGGCATGCAGAACTCGGGCCTTGGCGTGGCGCTTGCGACCGTACACTTTGCCACGATGCCGTTGGCCGCTCTGCCTTCGGCCATCTTCAGTTTCTGGCACAACATTTCCGGCCCGATCGTCGCAACGATTTTCCACCGTTGGACGGAAGAGAACACGAAGTCGTAGTGCTCTGAGCACCACCGGAAGTTAAGAAAATGCCGGCGAGCTTTTTAGCTTTGCCGGCATTTTCTATTGTCAGTGCGATTGAGCGGTCGCCGCTTTGGGCGGAATCACACCGCCTCGGAATAACCCAAGGAGTGTACCGACGGCTGCCGCGAACCAGACGGTCAGGAGCAGAGCCATCAGACCGTAGGCAATCATGCCGAGAAGTTCAAGGTTCGCAAGGCTAGAAAGTCGAATGCTCAACACGGTCATCGCGCCGATCGGAAAGACGAACGCCCACCACGAAAGCGCAAAGGGCAATTTGCCTTGCACCGCGTTGCGAACGGTCATGGCCAAAGCCAAAAGAAGCCACCAAAGCGAGGCCCCCATAAACCCCATCGCGACCAACAAGCCGTAGCTCATCGCGGCTTCGTTGCCTACGGCGTGCAAAAGCGACAAAAGACTCAGCGGAATCACACCGAGAGGAGCCAGATGCACCCACAGCGTTGGAGTCATCTTGCCTTCGATGGCGGGCATTAGGAAATGGCGTGCCATAGTGATGGCCACCAGTGCGATATACATGAAGAACCCTGCACCCATGCCGAGCATGTTGACGCCGAAATAAACCTCGCGCATCAAGCCTTGCGCCTGAGCCGCGAGTCCGGCACCGGCCACCGGAATCACCACGAGACCCACTGCCGGGATGAAATGCGCGGGCGTGACCATCTGAAGCTTCAGGCGATCAAGCGTAAAAAGCCGAAAGAGAATCAAGTAGCTTGCGGCAAAGGTGCCGATGGCGCCGGTCCACCACAGCAAAGCGACCCAATTGGGATCAATGCCGCGCATGCTCCATTGACCTGCCATAACCAATAACGCGATAGGGAAGGTCGCGTAGAAACTTCCCTCGACAGGGTGCGAGATCGTTTCGAAGACTGCGCGAGGGTATATGAGAATGCGAAGCACGGCGGCGATGCCGAGCACCAACAACATCGCTATCGCTGCGTAGTGAAGAGCGTCGGCAATCCACACCGTCGCGGTTCCCGCAAAAAGCAGCTGAGCGGCAAGGCTGGCCACCGATGTACCCATGACGGAGGCAAACCACCCCGGGGCCATTGTTTTGACAAAATGCATCGTTAACTTTCCTCAGAATCGGTTGAAATGGTCAACAACTCGGGCGACGAAGCCTTCCAGTCCTGTACGCCGTCGGAGAGTACATAAAGCGTCTTACCGTGCTTGGCAAAGATTTCCTGAGCCTGCCGCGCCAAGAAGCAGTAGGGACTGCGGCAGTAGGCGGCAGCGGGAGTTTCCGAGTCCAGCTTTGTAATGGTCTCGGAAAGACTTGCCAGTGGCAAGCTCAGGGCGCCGGCCAAATGTCCGCTTTGGAACTCTTCGAATGGACGCACGTCGATGAGCTGAAGCTTTCCCTGCCGGGCAAGCGACAGACCTTCGGATAGCGAGAGTTCATCCTTGACGTTCGTTTGCGGGTCTCCAAGAAGCATCTCGGCCGTCGAGCGAAGCAGCACCGCCAGTTGCAAGACTTCCTGACAGCGCACGGCGTACCAGCGAAAGCGCCCTTTGCGTTCGACCGTCAGCAAACCGGTCTCGACCAACACCTGCAGATGCTGACTCACGCTCTTGATGTCGGTCTGCAACAGAGAAGCAATGGTTTCGACGCTTCGCGGAGCCTGAGCAAGGATCTCGATAATTTCAAGACGCGTCTTCTGCCCTAAGGCTCGGCTGACACGACCCACTTGCGCATACAGAGTGTGCTTTTGGGCGAGATATTCGGACATAGAAAAACTCGATCGGCATGAAGTTGTTTTCCATCAATCTATAGAACGTTGGAATATTGAGCAATACACTTACAAAACAATGAGTTACTCAAATTTCTAAAAGAATCTTAAGAGTCACTTCAGATTGACTGATCGGCACCATACTCATTAATTTATGAGTACCACACATAGAAAATAACTATTGAATCGATGACCAGATAAAGAACAACGATGGGTACTCCTTCGGGATAGAGTGAAAAAGTTCGGCGGATTGGGGCATCAATGAAGAAAGGGGAGGACAACGGGAATCGTTTTTATCGGCAAAAGAAGTAGAGCAACTCCGCATAACGGACTAGGGAAGAGATTCGGGAGCCGTTCGACAGAGGGAGAGACAGAAAGGAAACGAACAATAACAATGGCTCAAACCTTGGCGAAAGGCTCTCACAAGAGAGCATTCGTCGGAGTCAAAAGCTTTTTGTTTTTTTCCACTAGGAGAGCCCCCATGAACGAGTTCCTCGGACTCTACCCGGCCTGGCTTGAGCCCGGCATCGGTGCGGGATGGGTGATCGGCTTCATCGCCACGATCCACGTGCTGTTTTCGCACGCTTCGGTCGGTGCCGCGCTTGTCTTTGCGTGGCTTGCACGACGTGCGGTGACGGCCAACCAGCCCCAGCATCTTGACTTTATCCGCAAATACGGCGCCTTCCTGCTGATCTTCAGCTACGTGCTCGGCTCCGTCACAGGCCCCGGCATCTGGTTTGCCGCCACAATCGCCAATCCCCGCGGCATTTCGGCGCTGATTCACAACTTCGTCTGGCTCTGGGCCACCGAATGGGTGTTCTTCCTCATTGAAGTCGCCGGCGTCTATCTGCTCGTGTACCTCGCAGGCCGCGTGCCCATCAAAACCTATCTGCGCTACTGCACGATCTTTGCCCTCTCGAGCGTCGGCACGCTTCTCATCATCGTGGGCATTCTCTCGTTCATGCTCTGGCCCGGTCAGGATTCGTGGTACCAAACGGGCGGGGTGCTCTCGGCCTTCTTCGGAGAATCGATGTTCGCGCAGCTCTCGGCTCGATTCTTCTTCATGCTCACCATCACTGGCGTCGTGGGCGGCTTTGCGGCAGCCAAGACCGCGGATCCGGCTGAAAAAAGCTACATCGCGCGCACGCTCTCTGGTCTGGGCGCTATGGGCGCCGTATTGGGTACTGCGAGCCTCTATTGGTTTGCTTCGACTTTGACGTCGGACGCCACCATCGTTTCGGCTACGCGCATGCCCGAAAGTTTTGCCGCGATGATGTGGGCAGCCCTCGCGGTCACACTCGTGTACTTTGCGCTCACCGCCTGGCGACCGTCCGTAATGAATCTTCCGCTGACCGTCGCCGCCACGCTCGTTATCCTCGTGCTGGGACTTGCACCGAGTGAGACGGCCCGTGAAATCGTTCGCAAGCCCTGGGTGGCCGGCCGCTTTGTCTATGCTAACCAGATCATCGGCCGCGATGTACCGGCACTGGAAGTAAAGAGCGAATTGCCGGTTCTCTCCAAAAACGGTTTCCTTGCCACGCACCCGTTTATGCCGGAGAACCTTCGCAAACCCTCGGGCAAGTGGGAGCGTCTGGAAGCCGGCCGCCTGATTTCGATTGCCGCCTGTTCAAGCTGCCATTCGCTCACCGACACCGGCATCCGACCGATCGCCAAGTACTTCCCGACTGACGCCGACGCTGCCGGCATTAAGGACTGGCTCTCGGCAGGGCTTTATCGCGGACACATCGTCTATATGCCGCCACTGCCGTTACCCGAATTGGATCGCGACGTGATGAGCGAATTCCTCGCCGAAATCATCGCTGTTCAGAAAACAGATCCGCAACGGGCCGCGAATTACGCCGTCAAAGGCTTTCCGAAGGACCCCGTGGGAGGTAAGTGATCATGAATGAAAATCTGACAACTGCCGTTGCCGCCATGACCGCGGCTCTGGCCGACCCAGCGGGCGCGCCCTCGCATCCGGCCATCTTTCTGGTGTTAGGCGTCGTGACCTTTGCGCTGCACATTGCCGCCGTGTCAATTCTGCTCGGCAGCACAGGGCTCGCGCTCTTTGCCCGCTACAAAGCGACCGACGACTGGCTGCGTCTTGGCTCGACCATGGCCTTTACGGCCAAAGCCGCCACGGGAGCCGCGATTGTGCTGGGCGTCGCGCCGCTTCTTTTCGTGCAGGTGATCTTCGACCCGTTCTGGTACGCCTCGAGCATGCTCTCGGCCGTCTGGACGCTCGTGTTCCTGGGTCTGCTGATGATCGGTTATCTCGCGCTTTACCGCGTTCATTCGATCCTTCACAGGGAAGGAGGGGAAAATAACGGCCGCGGAGCCGCCCTGTGGCTTGCCGCCGCTTTGGTGCTTTTCCTTGCCTGCGGCACACTCATGCACGTTCTCTCCAACCAGGCGCTCTTTCCGACACATTGGCTGGAGTGGTATGCACCCGAAGGTCGGGTTGACACGTCCGGCCGCGGCCTGCACTATGTGCTCATCCCGAGACTGCTCTTTTTCTTTGCTCTGTCGCTGCCCGTCACAGCCGCTTGGATCTACGGCATGCGCCGCTGGGTGCTTTCCAAGTCGAACCAGACCATGCAAGACGGGCTGTATTCCGACTTCTTGGAAAAGGTCGCCTTCGGCCTGGGCCGCGCGGGCGGCATCCTCGTGGTGCTGCTGGGCATTGCCTGGATGGCATGCCTGCCGGCCGAGCAATCCTGGTTCCTGATGTCGGCCTGGCCCTATGTTGGGTTGATCGGCGCACTCTTTTTCGTGGCGATGCCCTACATTCAGAAGCGTCGGCGTCTGTGCACGACCTGCAACTACATGGCATTCGTCATGACAATCGTGATGACGGTGCTGCTTGCCGCCGTGCGTGAAGCGCTGCGCGTGGGGACGCTCTTGGAATCGGCCGGGTTCAATCCGATGAATCTATCTGTGCATTGGGATGTTCCGAGCCTTGCGATCTTCTTTGTGACGTTCCTGCTGGTGGGCGGCACGACTCTTGCCTACATCCTCATTTCGGCGTGGAAGGCGGGGCTTGCCACCGCAGGTAAAGAGGACGCTGTCTGGACGCCTTCGGCAGGTCTCGAGCGTCTGGGCTTCTGGGCAAGCGCACTGCTGGGCCTTTGGATCGTCGGCTACTTCATCGTCGGCTTTGCCGTTGTTTTGCAATAGGGGAGGTCACGATGCAAACGAAAAAACTGATTTATCTGACAGCCGCGGCCGCCTGGCTGCTGAACGCCTCGGTGGCCTTGGCAGACCAGCCAAGCATTGACCCGACAAAGGAACCTTCGGGGGCCGTCTTTGCGCATACCTGCGCAGCTTGTCACGGTACCTACGGGTATTCCACCGATTCGGCTTTCCCGGGACTCGCCGGAATGGACCGCCAAGTCTTCGTGCGGGAAATGAAACGCTTTCGCTCCAAGGAGCGTCCGAGCTCCATCATGAGCCACATTGCCGATGGCTACAACGATGCAGAACTCGAACGCATGGCCGCGTTTTTCGCAGCCCTGCCCAAAAAAGCGCCTGAAAGCAAAACTCAGGCTGCAACCTCACAACCGAGCAAAGGGGAGACACCATGACGTTCAATCGCATTAACGATTCCGGCTTCGGCGCGTTTTCGCACTACAGCCGTCGTCGACTTCTGGCCGCTGCCGTTGTTTCCACTGCTCTGTCCGCGATTCCGACCGCAAGCACCCTTGCCAATGTCAAGAGCCTTGTCAAACACCGCGTTCTCATCGTAGGCGCCGGGGTGGGCGGCGCAACGGCAGCGCGTTATCTGAAGATGTGGCAGCCCGACGCCGACGTCACCATCATCGAACGCAATCCCGTGTTCATCCGCCATTACGGCAGCTCCGAACACCTCACCGGCGCGGTCTCGATGGCCGACCTCACAGTAAGCTATGAGGGCCTACGCGCGCACGGCGTCAAGATCGTGCAGGGTGTGGCGCAAGCGCTTGACCCCGTGAGAAAGGAAGTCGCCGCCACCGTCAACGGTTCGGTGCAAAAGTTCGGCTACGACTCTCTGATCGTCTCGCCCGGTGTCGAGCTGCTCTACGACAAGATTGAAGGCTACAGCGCCCAACTTGCCAACAGCACGATTCCCTCGGGCTGGATTGCGGGCGTACAGACCGAGATCCTGCGCCGACAGCTTCTTGCCATGCCCGACGGCGGTACCGTTGTGCTCGTTGCGCCCCCGAATCCGTACCGCTGCCCGCCGGGGCCATACGAGCGCAGCGCTCTGATGACCGAATGGCTCGGTCACTACAAACCGCGCAGCCGCGTCGTGATCGTCGACCCGAAAAACGACTTCGTGACCGACGAGACGATGATTCTCGGCTGGAACCATCTCTACGGCTTTACACCGCCTCAGCCTTACTACGACAAGCTTGAAAAATTCTTGGTCGAGCCCGAAGCCGACTGCAGGCTCGAGTGGATTCGCCAAAAGAACGGCGGAAAGCCACTTTCCATTGATCCCTCTACCCGCACCGTCACAGCTGAAGGCGGAAAGATCAAGGCGGACGTCTTGAATATCGTTCCTCCGATGCGTGCGGCCAATGTAGCGCGAGCCTTTGGGCTCACGAATGATTCCGGGTTCTGTCCGATTGATCGCCGCACCTTCGAGTCGACAAAAATTCCCGACGTATATGTGTTGGGCGACGCCTCGATTGCCGACGCCATGCCCAAGTCCGGATATTCGGCCAACACGCAGGCAAAGGTCTGCGTACGTGCTCTCATCGGCAAGGTCACGCAGACCGGCATTCCGGAACCGGCGTGGTCCAACACCTGTTATGCGCTTGCGGGCGACGACTGGGGGCTTTTCGTGGCCGACACGTTCCGTATCGTCGACGGCAAGATTGCTCGCACCAACACAAGGGCTCGCTATCAGGATCTCAGCGCCTCGCGTGAAGAACGTTTGGTCGCGTCACGCTACCTGAGAGCCTGGATGCGCAGCATCACGGCCGACGCCTTCGGTTAGGAGAATTGACAATGATGACTTTGAAATATCTTGCCGCAGCCGGTCTTCTTGCGGCAGCCGCCGCAGCCGTTGCCGCAGAAGGCAGCCCGGTGATCTCCGAGCAGGCAGGCGCGAAAAATTCGACAGTGACGGCAGACGTCGCCGTACAGGCGCCGGCCCCCGCAGTCAAACAAAAAACAGCGCTTTCGCCCGAGGAGTGGCAGCGTGTATTAGCGGCCATGCCCAAAGCCGAAGTCATGAACGGCTTTGCCGTGCACAGCAAGCAGTTCTGCGCAAGCTGTCACGGCAAGGAAGGCATTGCCGATACGCCCAACTGGCCGGATGTGGCAGGCCAACCGTATGCCGTCACCGTCAAGGCCCTTTTGGACTACCGCGACGGACGCCGCAAGGGAACGCCCGCGTCCGACCTGATGTCGGCGGCCGCCGCCAAGCTCTCGAATCAGCAGATTGCCGACGTGGCGGCGCTCTACGAATACCTCCCAGGACGCAATGCCAAGAAAGCGGCACCGGCCACACCCGCACCGGAACTTGTCAATTCGGGCGATGCCTCACGTTACATCACCCCGTGCGCTGCTTGTCACGGCATTGATGCCCGCGGCAACAACAACGGACTGGTGCCGGTGCTTCACGGTCAGCAAGCGACGGTGCTTGCTGCCGCGCTCAAGGATTATCGTTCGGGCGCTCGTCAGTCCGATATGCTCGGCGAAATGCGCGTTTTCAGCCGCAAGCTCACCGACGCCGAAATCGAGCAGCTCGCCAACTGGTACGCCGCTCAGCCGGGCCGTGTCGGCCAGGAAGAAAAGGAGGGAGCAGGGGAACCGTAACCACTAAACGGGACGGACTTAAGAACTTTCCTTGTTCAACCCAAGGCCCGTGAGCTTCGTGCTTGCGGGCCTTGTTGCGTTTGAGGAAAAAAGCAGGGATCAATGTCGGCCGACCTGCCGCTTGAAGAAAGCTGCGGCGCGATCCACCCAACCCTTTACCGCCGTATTCGTCCCGAGACCAAAGCCGTGCGGCATACCTTCGACGCACATATATTCGACTTCAGTTCCCAGCTTCTTCATCGCACGCATACGCCAATCGACCACCTCCACGGGGGCAATGGAATCGTTTGTGCCCTGTACCATGAACGTAGGCGGATCGTCGTACGAAACGTCGCTGTAGCCCGTATAGGCCATGAGCACGGCCGCTGCCTTGGACTTATCCGGAAAACCGTAGGCTTCAAGACCCACGTCACCCATCACCGCCGCCATGCGTGCGCCGGCCGAACTTCCCATCAAGGCGTACTTCGTTTTGCTCACGCCGAGCTCCTTGGCGTGGGTGAGGATGTGATAGAGGCCTTCTGCCATGTCCATCATCGCCGTACGTCCACCTCCGGAGACGCGATACTGGAGCACAAAAGCATTCAAACCGTTTCGATTCATCGCCTCGGCGTACGGGAATCCCTCGTGGATGGAGCCGACGTAGACGAAACCACCGCCCGCGCATATCAGTACGAAAGGTGCGCCTTTGGGCCCAGGGTAGAAAAAGAGACCTGCATCCTTGTGAGAGAGCGGAATCCAGATCCGAGCGTCTGACTTGGCTCGCGCCTTGAGACGATTGAGAATGCCGCAGGCCTCCGAAACGTCAATGTAGGTGTGGTACGGCAAAAGGCGCGAGAGTCGGGACAGCGGCATCTTGCGATCAGTCTCGCTGAGGTCGCGATAGCGGGAAACCGTCTCAAGCGGAAGAAGATAGCGTGCAAAAGGTTCAAACAGCGGCTCGTCGAGCACGTCGCCGACAGTTGACTGCGGCGTGAAGGTACCGTTCGCAATATCACGAGCAATGGACATGGGGCCAAAACAAGAAAAAGAGGCGGCAGCAAGGAACGTCAGAAGCTGCCGCCTGGAGCCAAGGTTATGCACCATGGTCAAACTCTTGGGATGGATGCCACTCGCTCAGTCAACCGTTGCGTCCGTAAAACGGCTGTTGTAGCGGTCGCACTGAATGGGCAAAGCGTCGAGCATGCGGTTGAGCTCGGTCATTTCTTCGTCCGTAAAGACCACATCGCCAGCGCCGACGTTTTCTTCCAGACGATTCAGTTTCGTAGTTCCCGGAATCGGTACGATCCAAGGACGGCGCGCCAACAACCAAGCCAGAGCAATCTGAGATGGCGTTGCGTTCTTGGCCGTAGCCATGTTGCGAATGAAATCAATGATGCCTTGGTGAGCCTTGATATTTTCAGGATAGAACAACGGCAGATTGCGACGGAAGTCCGTTTCCACGAGCTTTTCGTCGGGATTGATCGTTCCGGTCAGGAATCCGCGCCCCAGCGGACTGTAAGGAACGAAACCGATGTTGTGCTTTTCGAGGACATCGAAGACACCGTTTTCTTCGGACTCACGGAAGATCATCGAAAATTCGTTTTCAACCGCTGCAAGCGGACAAACAGCCTGTGCACGTTCAATCGTCTTGGGGCCGACCTCTGAGAGTCCCCAGCCGCGGATCTTGCCTTCGGCAATGAACTTGCCCATGGTCTCGGCTACGTCTTCCACTGGCACCTTCGGATCGACGCGGTGCAGATAATAAATGTCCACGTGGTCGGTGCGAAGACGCTTTAACGATCCTTCGAGCGACTTTCTCAGAGTCTCGGCTCGTGCGTCCAAAATCAGATTGCCGTCGGCAGCAAAGGCGATGCCGCACTTGGTGGCGATGCTGACTTTATCGCGCAAACCGTCGAGCGCCTTTCCGACGAGCTCTTCGTTGATGTATGGCCCGTAGCTTTCGGCGGTGTCGAAAAGCGTCACGCCCATATCCACTGCCTTGTGGATGAGCTCGATCATGTCCTTTTCGGGCGACGGACGACCGTACCCAAAGTTCATGCTCATGCAGCCCAAACCGATTTCCGAAACCGTGATGCCACTTTGTCCTAGAGTGCGTTGTTTCATTTCCGTATCTACCAAAAAGGGGTTTTTGACAGGAAAAATCGTATCGAGCGGCCCTGTCGTTCTTTTGCCGAAAGTCCGCTCGTTTTTGCCAATTCCTGCCGTTTCGGTTTTTATCAGTGCTCTATGTGACGAGAGCACATCCACTCGATGATCTTCGGATCACGGTGCGAAAAGAACTGACTGGTGTTGGTATCCAATGCTTCAATGCGTTTCATGTCGTCTTCTTCAAGCTCGAAGTCAAAAATATTGAGGTTTTCGACCATGCGTTCGGGACGAACGGTTTTGGCAATGACGACAGCGCCAAGTTGGTGGACGTAACGCAACACGATCTGGCCCACCGTGCGTTCATAACGATGAGCAATGCTCTCAAGCGTCGGATGCGAGAACAAATTGTTTTTGCCCTCGGCAAAGGGTGCCCAGGCCTCAGGCGTCGTGCCGAACTTATTCAGAATCGGAAGAGCTTCCTGCTGTTGACAGAAGGGATTGATCTCAATCTGATTGACATGCGGGCAAATGGCGTTGTGATGCGCAAAATCAATGAAACGATCCGGTGCGAAATTGCTCACGCCGATGGCTCGAAGAATCTTGTTCTGGTAGAAGCTTTGCATCGTGCGCCAGGCGCCGTAAACGTCACCCACCGGTTGGTGAATCAGATAAAGGTCGAGGTAATCGAGACCGAGCAAGTCAAGAGAGCGGTCAATGGCTCGGCGCGCACCTTCTTCGCTTGCATCCTCCACCCAAAGCTTGGTTGTGATGAAAAGTTCGCGACGATCCAACCCGCAGGCCTTGATGGCGTAACCGACGGCGGCTTCGTTGCCGTAAGAAGCGGCGGTGTCAATGGCACGGTATCCGGCAGCAATCGCATCTTCCACGGCTTTCTGGCATTCCTTGGGGTCGCGAATTTGGTACACACCGAAAACGGCGGCCGGCATCAGTACGCCGTTGGAAAGCGAGACGTTGGGAATCGTAGACATTTGTTTTCTCCGAAGGCGGCAGACAGAAGAACAAGCAATTCCGCCGCCGCAGTGTTTCCGATGCCGATCATTCTCGGCCAGAGGATGGGAACTCAGCTACGGCAAAACAAACCGATCTTTTGCCTTTTTCTGCCTCGAAGGTGCTGAATCGTCAACGGACGGCCAATTACCGGAGGAAAACCGTCATCGGCAGTTTTAGGCAAAAATCAGAAATCAAGCGGCAAAGATTTGACCAAGGCAAGTGCGAGGATGCTCATGAGGAAATATCTTTTGCCAAGGAGTTCATCATGCTCGAGCTCACACGCCGCGAACTGATCTCAAGCGCCATCGCCGCTGCAGGCTTGATGGCCGCATCCCCGATTTCAAGCGCCGCCGCTTCCAAAAAGCCGATCGTCTATTGGACGCCGGAACTTTCCGGTGACGCGCTGTTGCGTCTCTATCAGTTCATCAACAAGGACATCACGGGTCGCGTTGCTCTGAAACTTCATACGGGCGAACCGGGCGGACCTAACATTCTGCCTCGCGAATGGATCAAGCAGTTCCAGCGCGCCGTACCGCAAAGCACGATTGTCGAGTCGAATGTTCTCTACAAGAGTCCGCGTCAGACAAACGAAGGCCATCGTCGTGTTCTCGCGCAAAACGGTTGGAACTTCTGTCCGGTCGACATCTTGGATGAAGAGGGTGACACGCTGCTTCCCGTCAAAGGCGGCATGCACCTGAAACAGTTCCATGTCGGCAAGCACTTCTTTAACTACGACTCCATGGTGGTGCTGACTCACTTTAAGGGACACGGCATGGGCGGCTTCGGCGGTTCGCTCAAGAACATCGCCATCGGGTGCGCTTCGGGCGCACACGGCAAAGCGGAAGTGCACGCGGTAAAAGCCGACGGGAGCTGGACGACAGGTGCAGCCTTCATGGAACACATGGCCGACGCCGGCAAGGGCATTACGGAGCACTTTGGGAAACGAATCGTTTACCTGAACGTGCTGCGTAACATGTCGGTTGACTGCGATTGCGCGGGCGTTGCCGCAAGCGAACCGACGATGCCGGATCTGGGGATTTTGGCTTCGACCGATTTGGTTGCCATCGACCAAGCGTCGATTGACATCGTATACGCGATGCCCAAGTTCATGAACCATTCGCTCGTCAAGCGCATTGAGTCGCGTGAGGGGCTCCGCCAACTTTCGGCCATGAAGGAACTCGGCATGGGCACGGGGCAATACGAAATCGTACGAGTGTTGGATAAGAAACCCGGTCAGAGACCGATCGGTGACGGTACGGACGAAGCGTGAGCCAATTTGCGCGAACTTTGTCAAAATAGAGAACCAAAGCGAAACAGCGGCCGCTGATCGTCAAAAAAGCTTCTCCCTCAGGAGATCAGCGGCTGCATTTCGCTTTTCCTCTTGTGCAGGCGGACAATGACAGGCGACACGACCAAAATTTTCAACGCAATTGACACCGTCGAAGAACCGGAAGTCAAAGCACTTCGGGAACGGCTGATCGAGCGCGTGCGCAATGCCGTCAAAGGCGGCGCGCCCGTCGATCAAATTCCGGGATTGCATCTGTCCTACGTTGAGCAGGCGCAGACTGTCTCCAACTGCTTTTACGTGCTCTCTGTCGGACTGATCCTGCAAGGCACGAAAAACCTCGTGATAGGCGACAAGAGCTACCGCTACGGAACGGGGTCGATGATCGTCACTTCGGTCGATATGCCCACGTCCTACGAGTTGGTCGGCGTCAAGCCTTCAAACCCGTTTGTATCACTGTCGCTGCGTTTGAATCCCGCCACAATCGCGGATTTCCTTCTGGAGGAAGACCCGCCGCAGGACGGTGTGCGCGATGTCTTTAACGTCGAAAAGCCCACGCAGGAATTGCTCGAAGACTTCGAGCGGCTCCTGAAGCTTCTTGATCATCCCGAGCAGATCAAGGCCAGAGCCCCGATCCTGATTCGCGACATTCATTACCTAGCGCTTTCGAGCAGCTCGGGCGCCTGCCTGCGCGCTTTGTATGCACCGAGCACCGTTGGCCAGCGCATCAGAAAGTCCATTCAATGGCTGCGAGCCAACTTCAGGGAACCCGTTTCTGTTGAGCAGATGGCTTCCGTTGCCGGCATGGCGCCGACAACGTTTCACCGGCACTTCAAAAGCTTCACATCGCTGTCGCCGCTCCAATATCAGAAACGGCTGCGTCTGTACGAAGCGCAGCAGTTCATGCTCAAGGGAGAAGGGGATGTGAACTCGGCCGCCTACGCCGTGGGCTATCAAAGTCCTCAGCAATTTAACCGCGACTACAAGCACCTTTTCGGAATTTCTCCGGGAAAGAGCATTCGGGAGCAAAGACAGTCGCTTTATGAAGCGTTGGCTGAGAAACCGTCAGCACCAATAACTGACGAAGGCTGAAAAAATGAACGGCGCCGTTCGAAATCGAATCGAACCGGCGCCGTTTCTATCAAACGATGTGAAGAAGGATTACTTCTTGGCGGCCTTTTCCTTCAGAGTGAAGTTGTGGCAGCTGTTGCACATCAGTTCGGGCTTGGCCTGGTTGGCCTTGTGGCAGTCCTCGCAGTTGACCTTGCCCATGTGGTTGTCATGGGGGTTGGGCTCGAGGTTGGCCGTCTTCTTGGCGAGATCTTCGTAAGAAACGTGGCACTTCAGGCACTGGTTCTTGGTTACGAAGCCGTTTTCGGACTTCGGCCACATGCCCTGATGCTTCTGAGCGAGGGTCTGTTCAGCAGCAGCGGCGGCACCGGCAGCAAACGAAAGGCTCACGCTGAGAGCCAAAGCGACGATAAAACTCTTTTTCATTTTGTCTTTCTCCCGGTGATTGGTTACTTCTTGGCGGCCTTCTTGGCGCGGTTGGCCATTTCAACGCCGGCCACACGGCCGAACACGGTAGCGGCACCGAGCTGTGCACCGCCCGCGTAGTTGTGGAAGAAGATGCCGCCGGCGGAGTTGCCAGCTGCGTAGAGACCCGGGATGCTCTTGCCGTCGAGGTTCTGGATTTCCGTCTTCGTGTTGATCAACGGACCGCCGAAGGTGGCCGTCATGCCGCCCTGAAGCGGAACGGCGTAGAACGGAGCCTTGGCAATCGGATGAGGCTTCTTGTAGGTGCAGGGCGGATTCATTTCGCCGAGCTTGCCTGCCTTCATCTTTTCGTTGTATTCGTCAACGAGCTTCTTGACCTTTTCTGCGGGCAGACCGACCTGCTTGCACAGTTCTTCGATCGTGTCGGCCTTGCCGTAGGGCGAGTTCAGGCGGTCGAATTTCGGAATCACCTTGTCGAGCACGGAGCAGTCGCTGTCAACAATCACCCATGCGGTGTTGTCGAGCGTCATCTGAGCCGTCGTACGGGCCTTGATGACGTAGGTGTTGTTTTCGTCCATGTAGCGGTTGCCCGAGGTGTTGACCTGGATGCCGTAACCGGAGTTGAGAACGTCGGCGGGGTTGACGTGAGTCTTGCCGATGATCGGACCGGAGTGGAACTGGTCCATGTTCACGAACTTCGTAAAGAGCGGCAGGGTGAGGGAAATGTTTTCTCCGGTAATTGCAGGAGAACCACGCAACACCATGCGGGTTGCCCAGCCGCCGATGTAGCGGTCAACCATTTCAGGATTGCCCGAGAAGCCGCCGGTGGCGATGCAAACGCCGCCGCGAGACATGAAGGTCTTCTGGCCGGCCGGGGTGAGGGCCTTGACGCCGGTCACGGCAAACTTGTCGTCGTGAAGCAGCTCGATGGCCTTGTGTTCGTAGCGGATGTCGATACCGCGCTTTTCAGCGGCCTTGAGAAGAGCCTGAACGAGGCGGGCGCCGCCCGTCTGGCCTTCGCCCAGAACGCGGCAGGTGCGGCCCAGACGCGGATAGGGCATGGGACGGATCTTGCCGAACTTCACGCCAATATCCTTTTCAAGCCAGTCGATACCTTCGGAAATCTTATCGGTATAGAGGCGGTTGAGAGCCTTGTCGCCCATCTGCTTGGAGATGTCCATCATCATGGCGTAGAAGGCGTCGGCCGTATCCTTGATGCCCTGTTCGGCCTGATGGCGCGTACCCCAGCCGCAAATCGAACCCAGAGCGAAGATGGCGTTGCCGTTGGGACGGTCGCACTTTTCGAGCACGACAACCTTGGCACCAGCATCATGAGCAGTGATGGCCGTGATGAGGCCGGCGGGACCGGCGCCGAGCACGATGGCGTCAAACGTTTCCGCCTTGGCCTTCTTGGGCGCGGCTTCAGCGGTGGAAGCCAAACCGAAGCCGGCGGCACCGACGGCGGTCGCACCGACGAGCGAGCTCTTGAAGAGACTGCGGCGGCTCATTTCTTTTTCGATCATTGTCTTCTCCTGATTGAGGGCGGCAAATGCACCGTCACCGTTGAAAAGACGCCGACGCCGCTCTTAAGACCGATCGGATCAATGATTCTCCGACCCTGAGCACCGACGCCGTTGACCACGGCCGACACATCGCCAGAAAGATTCGAGGCCCTTAATAGGGACCTTCTCTTTGACTCGACCGTATTTTTAGACCTCGTAGGTGCTACGTAGTTTTGACTTAAATCAAAGAATCAAGAGGAGGCGGGTTTATCCGTATCTGCTGAAAACAGATGAACCGAATCAGAAGAAATGTTCGGAAAGAACAACCTGAGGAACACCGGCAGAATTGATTTCCACCCAACCTTTGCGCGGACGCTGCCTGTCGTCGAGATCCCAATCGGGGATCACGGTGCGTGTGAAGTTGTCATGAACATAATGCGCCGGACGATGCGTATGACCGTGAATTACGTGGGCGCAATTTTTGCTTAAAACTTCATTGCGGACGTCGGCAAGCACCACGTCCATCATTTCGCGCGAGCGTTCGGTTTTCGTCCTTTTGGACTGCGCGCGCGCCTTCTTCGCGAAATCAATGCGCTCCTGCACAGTCATGCGCAAGGCCATCAGCTGAAAGGATTCGTCATGCATCTGACGCCGAAAATCCTGATACTCGTCGTCCAACGTACACCATTTATCGCCGTGAGACAGAAGAATGCGGCTGTCGGCACACTGCACGACGATACCATCGGCAACGAGTTCGGCGCCGCAATGCCGCGCGAAATCTTCGCCGAGTAGAAAGTCGCGGTTGCCCTGCATGAGGTAGACGCGTTTGCCAAGAGAAGCGTATTTGCGCAACGCTCGAGCCAGGGGTTCGGCCGGAGACGAGGCGTCGTCTCCGATCCAGTATTCGAAAATGTCGCCGAGCAAAAAGAGCTCGTCGAAGCGCTTGGCCTGCGTTTTCAGGAACCAAAGAAAACCCAGTACGGTTTTCTTGTTGCGGCCGGATAAATGCAAATCAGAAACAAAAACGGGACGCGACAACGGCGCCATGTCGGTCAGACCGCTGACACAGGGAGCCTTGAGCGGCTCGGTGAGTTTGAGTCCCGTAAGCTTCATTTCATTAAACAAAAGAAGCCCCCGCCGAGAAAGCAGGGGCCGAGTTCTGATTAGATCTCTTCAACCTTTTCCATCACAACGTCTTCCACGGGCACATCACCGTACCAGGAGCGAGAAGCCGTGCGAACAGCGGCAATAGCGTCAACCACATCGGTACCGGCGACAACCTTGCCGAACACGGCATAGCCCCAGCCGCGGGGAGTGGGGGAGGTGTGATTCAGGAAATCATTGTCAGCTACGTTGATGAAGAACTGACTCGTAGCAGAGTGCGGATCGTTGGTGCGAGCCATCGCAATCGTGTACTTGTCGTTCTTGAGGCCGTTGTTGGCTTCGTTTTCAATCGGAGCCTTGGTTTCCTTTTGCTGCAGACCGGGTTCAAAGCCGCCGCCCTGAATCATGAAGCCGCTGATGACGCGGTGGAAAATCGTGCCGTTGTAAAAACCCGAGCGAACGTACTGCAAAAAATTTTCACAGGTCTTCGGTGCAGCTGCTTCATTGAGTTCGACGTCAAAGACGCCCTTGTTGGTCGTAAAGCGAATCATGATTGAAGATCACTTCCCAAAGTAAAAGAAATAAAAAATTCAAACGCCGGCAACAAGAAACTCCGCCCTAAGCGGAGCCCTTGGGATACTAGCGCTTGATCTTGACGGAGAGGATTTTAACGGTTTGCGTCGGAACGTCACGCATGCCCATACGAGTGCCCGTTTTCACAGAACTGATCTTATCGATCACATCCATGCCGCGGATCACGCGACCGAATACCGTATAGCCCCAGCCGTCGCGGGCATTCTTGGCATCCAAAAAGTCGTTGTCGACCGTATTGACAAACCACTGGCAGGTGGCAGAGTGCGGTTCGTTTGTACGAGCCATAGCAATCGTACCGCGTTGATTCAGAAGGCCGCCGCGGGCTTCATTGACAATGGCAGGGTGGGTGGCGCGCTTTTGCTTGAGATCCGGTGTAAAACCGCCGCCCTGAACCATGAAGCCGTCAATGACACGATGAAAAATCGTACCGTCATAAAAGCCTTCGTCGGCATAGCGAATAAAGTTGGCGACCGTAATCGGGGCGCGCTGAGCATCCAGACGCACGGCAAAGTCGCCGAGCGACGTAGAAATCTCTGCAATCGGCTCATCCTTGGGAGCGGCAATGGCAGAGCCGCCGAAGAGAACGGCGGCCAGGGCCGCAGGTAAGGTCACTCGAAAACGATTTGCAATTTTCATGATGAATGTCTCGAAAGAGGTGAACTTATCAAAAAGCCGACAAAAAAGGATTACTCTCCCAGAAGCTTGTTGAGCATCTGAATGTTGGCATTTAGTTTTTCTTTATTCCCGCCCGTTTTGATGGCAGTGTTATATGCGTTTTTAGCTTTTGCCAAATAGAGATTGCCTAAATTCATGTGTGCAAGTGCAAAGCCGGGACGCAAGGCAACGGCCTTGATAAGGAGCTCTTCGGCACGCACGAGGTTGCCGTTGCGTGAATAGAGTCCGGCAAGATTGTTGTAAGCCTCGGGGATTTCTGGGTAGGTGCGGATGAATTGCTCAAAACCGTCGATAGCCTTGGCGCGATCTCCCATGCGTTCGTATACGACACAGCGCTGAAAGCGCAGCTGAGCGGAATGAGGATTGGCTTTGAGACCGTCGGCAATGAGCTTTAAGGCGTCAGCGTAGTCTCCGCGGTTGATGAGTTTGTCGACAACACCGGGCACCTGACCGTTATTGAGAAGCACGGAAGGAGCGTCGGGATCGACAAGCGCCGCGTTGGCAGGCAGAGTTACAGCCGCCACAAGCGCGCAACCGGCAACCGCAAGCGCCGGACGAATGAAAGAAAGCAGTCGAGTCATGGGACAACAAAAAGAACCTTGGAACGACACATGGAAAAAAGCCCGAAAAAGGTGACTCGGACTAGATTTTTCAAGGCCGCTGAAGGCACGAAACTGTTAAACTCCGTAGATTGTAATGCATCGCCGCATTGGCTCCTTTGAGCGCATCAGCGCCTCTTTGTTACCGAATACGGCGGACAGCACGAAAAACGAGAGACAAAAGTACACAATGCCCCTTCAAATCTATTCGACGCTCAGCAAAGACATTCGCCCCTTTAACTCCATCGAACCCGGCAAAGTCGGCATGTATGTCTGCGGCGTTACTGTCTACGACTACACTCACATCGGCCACGGCCGCACCTTCGTTGCTTTTGACGTCGTGCGCCGCTGGCTTGAAGCAAGCGGTTACACCGTCACGTTCGTGCGCAATGTCACCGACGTTGACGACAAGATCATCAAACGCGCCGCCGAGCGCGGCATCTCCACGAAAGAACTCACCGACGAATTTACGGCGGCGATGCAGGAGGACATGTTGAGTCTTGGGTGCCTGGCTCCCACTTACGAGCCGCGCGCGACCGAATTCATCCCGCAGATGCTCAACCTCGTCGAAAAACTCGAGCAAAAGGGCCTAGCCTATGCCGCAGAAAACGGCGACGTTGACTATGCCGTGCGCAAATTTGCAGGCTATGGCAAGCTCTCCGGGCGTCAGCCCGATGAAATGCGCGCAGGTGCCCGAATCGAAGTGGCGCAAACCAAGCGCGATCCGTTGGACTTCGTGCTTTGGAAAGCCGCAAAACCGGGCGAACCCGCCTGGGACTCGAAGTGGGGTAAGGGTCGCCCTGGTTGGCACATCGAATGCTCGGCCATGAGCTGCCACTATCTGGGCAAGACTTTCGACATCCACGGCGGTGGTCCGGATCTGATCTTCCCGCACCACGAAAACGAGATTGCGCAAAGCGAGGGCGCCAACGACGCTCCCTTTGCCAACGTCTGGATGCATTCGGGCCCGTTGCGCGTCAAGCGTGATGACGGCACCGAAGAAAAGATGAGCAAGTCGCTTGGCAACTTCTGGACAATCCGCGATGCGCTCAAGGAAACCAACGCCGCTTACGGCGAAGGCAACGGTAACGAGGTCCTGCGCTTTTTCCTTTTGAGAAGTCACTACCGCAGCCCGATCAGTTTTGCCAACAGCCTGATTGACGACTCACACAAGGCCCTCCAGCGTCTTTACACGGCGCTCAAGAACGCTCCGAAAGAAGAAACCGCTGATCCGATTGACTGGAGCAATCCGTGGGCTGCGAAGTTCAAGGCTGCGATGGACGAAGACTTCAACACTCCCGAAGCGATCGGGGTGTTGCAGCAGATGGCCGCCGAGATCAACCGAACGGGCGATGCTCAAACCGCAGTTCTTCTGAAAAAATTAGGTGCGATTCTCAACATCCTGCAGCTGGACGCGGAAGTGTTTCTGAAGGGGGCCGTCACGGGTCTGGATGAAGCCGCGATCGACGCCAAGGTGGCCGAACGCACGGCCGCCAAGAAAGCGCGCGACTTTGCCCGTGCCGACGCTATTCGTAACGAACTCGCCGCGCTCGGCATCGTGATCGAAGACGGTTCTGCCGGCTCAACCTGGCGCCGTCAGTAACGTTTTTACGTGTCGGTTATGGCAATCGTCTCCTGGTGGAACCAAGCGCTCGAGGCTCTCTCGGGCGAGACTTATTTCCTTGAAGCCCGTCGCAAAACGGCGGGGCAGGGGTTGGTTGCCTGTGAAAATCTTTTCAACACCTATGTTCGCGCCGTGTGCGGCCAACAAGTCAATACGGCTGTTGCTGAAAAAATGGCGCTGGCGGTTTTCGGGTTTGCAGGCGACAAAGGCGACAACGCTGCCGTTGTCCTGGCTGAAAGCTCCGTTGAAACACTTCGCGCTCTGGGCCTTTCGCAAGCCAAGGCGGGAGCTCTTGTCGCCATCGCGCAAAAATATGTCGAAGGCAGCTTCACGGCACAGGCTCTTGAATCGCTTGACGACACGGCGGTGCGCTCAAGACTCACCGCCGTTAAAGGTGTGGGGCCGTGGACAGCGGACATGGTGCTGATTTTCGGATTAAACCGACCGGATGTTTGGGCACAAACGGATTTCGGGCTGCGCAAGGCACTGGAAATAACAGGCCTTGGCGCTAAAGACCCGCTCACGTGGGCTCCCTGGCGGACGGCCGCCACTTGGCTCTTGTGGCAGAGGCTCACGTCCACTCCCGTACAGTATTAGTCAGTCATGGTGAAACAAAAGTTTTGCCGTTAGGAACAAAAGCATGGCCAAAGCAGTATTTCTGGATTTCGAAAAGGATCTCGGTGAAATCCACAAAAAAATCGAAGAACTCGAAAACAAGGAGCTTGAAACGGGTGTGAGCGAAAACGAAGCGCTCACCGAACTCAAGCGCAAGATGCGCACGCGCACGGCGGAGATCTACGCCGATCTCACGCCATGGCAGACGGCTCAGGTCGCCCGCCACCCCAACCGCCCGTACACGCTCGACTACATTGACGCCATCTTTGAAGACTTCCATGAGTTGCACGGAGACCGCACATTTGCCGACGATCAAAGCATAGTGGGCGGTCTGGCTCGTCTCGGTGAGCACGCCGTGATGGTGATCGGTCACCAGAAAGGGCGCGATACACGAGAGCGCACACGCCGCAACTTTGGTATGACAAAGCCCGAGGGCTACCGCAAGGCGCTGCGCCTGATGAAGCTCGCCGAAAAATTCAGCCTGCCTGTCTTTACGTTCGTCGACACCCCGGGCGCCTATCCCGGCATTGACGCCGAAGAACGCAACCAATCGGAAGCCATCGGCCGCAACATTTATGAACTCGCCAAGCTGCGCGTGCCCGTGATTTCTACGATCATCGGCGAAGGCGGTTCTGGCGGCGCTCTTGCCATTGCCGTGTGTGATTCGCTCATCATGTTGCAGTACTCCACGTACTCCGTGATCAGCCCTGAAGGGTGCGCCTCCATTCTCTGGAAGAGCGCTGACAAGGCTCCTGAAGCCGCTCAGGCTCTGGCGCTCACATCCGACCGACTCCTTGAACTCGGCCTCGTCGACAAGGTAATCAGCGAACCGCTCGGCGGCGCACACCGCGATCCCAAACTCATGGCTTCGACCCTGCGCAAGACCTTGGTCGATCAGTTGAAGGCGTTCCTCACGATGGATCCGGACGCTCTGGTCGAGCGCCGTCTCGGCCGTCTGATGAACTACGGCCGCTTTGAGGAAAAGTGCAGCAGCGCTTATGAACTGCTGTGCCAGGCTGCGCACGAAAGCGAACTGCCGCTTGAAGAGTCGGCGGCGGAAGAACCCAAGACGAAGGAACCGGAAACGCCCAAGAAGCCGCGCCGCAGCTGCGCATTGCGCCGCAAGCCCGTAGCGAAGAAATCGCAAGTGGCAGAAACCGCGGAAACCGTCGCTGAGACCGCTCCGAAGAAACCTGCTCGCCGCCGCCCCGCGACGCGCAAAACTGCTGCAAAGAAGGAGGCTCCCGAAGCCGCTTCCGCAGAACCCGCAAAGGAATAAATTCAGGCGTAAATGACGCATAAGAAGCAACGTGCGGCCACGTCTCCGGCTGCCAGGCTCACGCTTTTGCTTGCCGACACGATCGATACGATCGCCGACCGCAAGCCCGCCGCGAGCGTCGAACAGTTCTGTTTGACGCCCGTCAACCCCGTGCGCATTCTGGTTGCGTACTCGGGCGGCAAAGATTCGACGGCGCTCGTCGACGTTCTCGCGCGTCTCAAGAAGACCGCCTACAAGAACGTGATCGAGTCGGTGACGGCCGTGCACGTGCATCACGGCTTGAGCAAGATGGCCGACGAATGGGTGCGGCACGCCGAGGAGCAGTGCGCCAAGTGGCAGATTCCGCTGCGCGTCGAGCGCGTCTACGTGCCTCAGCACTCGGCCTGCGGCATTGAAGCCGCTGCCCGTCAGGCCCGCTACAAGGCGCTCATGAAGGTCGCCCGAGAACTCAATTCGGACGCGATCTTCACGGCGCACCATTTGGACGATCGCATCGAGACCTTCCTCATTCAGTGGATCCGCGGTGCGGGTCCCGAGGGACTTGCCGCAATCAGCCCCGTGCGCATGCTCGAAAGCGCCGGCGACGATGCGGAGCTTGTGCTCGCGCGTCCCTGGCTTGAAGTCTCAAGCAACGAAATCGCCGCCTACGTCAAGCGCGCCAAACTCACCTGGGTCGAAGACGACAGCAATGCGGATACACGTTTTTTGCGCAATCTCATTCGCAACGACATTCTTCCGCCGCTGGACGCCGCCCGAAAAGGTTGGAGGTCGGCTGCCGCTCGTTCCATCACCCTTGTGGCGCAATCGGCCGAAATTCTCAGCAATCTGGGTGAAGACGACTGCGCGCATTGCGCAGGCGACAAACCCGGTTCGCTCAACATTGCCAAATTGCTCAACCTCGGCTTTGAACGACAGGCCAACTGCCTCAGAGCATGGCTCGGCATGTCGGGCGTACGTTCTCCTTCGCACGCCAAACTGAGCGAAATTCTGCGTCAGCTGCGACAGACACACGCCGATACCAAGATGAGTTTTCGCATTGGCGGCAAAGAACTCCGCCGCTGGGGCGTCAATCTTGTAATGGTCGATCCTGTAACGACACCGCGCGGCGCCGAACTTTTGATGCCGATCGAATGGAAAGGAGAAGAGTGCGTCGTTCTCGCCCCGTGGTCAGGCATTCTGAAGTTTGTCCGCTGCCAAGGCGATGAACCCGGACTTGACGCTAATCTTCTTCGCGAAGGAAAAATTGAAGTGCGGCCAAGAAGGGGTGGGGAGAAAATCAAGCTTTACCGACTGCGTCCATCGCGTAACCTCAAGCACCTGTTCCAATCGGTAGGAGTGCCCTCGTTTGAGCGCAGCAAATTACCGCTCATTTGGATCAACGACCGCCTCGTGTTTGCTGCGGGGCTCGGTACCGACGTGCGCATGTATGCCGATCCTGTGCTTTGCCGCGAACGCGTACGGCTTGTCTGGGTGCCTGACAAGCCGCTGCTGGCACTCGGTCCAGCCGACGATGACCTCTAACTTCACACGATTAAACGCATCATGGGCCGCAGAGAAACCAAAAAACGCATGGGCGATCTTTTCAACGACGTCATGCTTGAAGACAGTGCCGATCTGATTGCCGGTGTCGACGAAGCCGGTCGCGGACCGCTGGCAGGTCCCGTGGTGGCCGCCGCCGTCATTCTCGATCCAATGCGTCCGATTGCGGGGCTTCGCGACAGCAAGAAACTCACCGAAGAAGCTCGAGAGACACTGGCCCCCGTCATCAAGGAAAAGGCTCTCGATTGGTCGGTGGCCCACGCTACGGTTGAAGAGATTGACGAACTCAACATTCTGCAGGCCACGATGCTTGCGATGAAACGCGCCGTCATGGGACTTACCGTGCGCCCGAACCTTGTTCTGGTCGACGGCAACCGCGTGCCGCACATTGACATTGCGGTCAACGCCATTGTGGGAGGCGACGACAAAGTTGCCGCCATTTCCGCCGCGTCCATCATCGCCAAAACAACACGCGACCAATGGCTTATTGAACTTGACAAGGAACACCCCGAGTACGGCTTTGCCAAACACAAAGGCTATGGTACGGCCGAGCATCTGGCTGCGCTTGAAAAGTACGGACCGCTGCCCGCGCACCGTAAAACCTTCGGTCCGGTCAGAAAAGTAATCGAGATGCGCAAAAGCAAGGAAGGCGAGCTCGAGTTAAGTTAAGTCAATCAACTATTACTCTGAAAGAGAATAAACGACATAATATGCGTCCGCTCAATAGACGCCTTGAATTTTGCGCAAAAAAGGACGACGTCTTCGGTTCATATCCTCAGAACGCCGTCCAAATTGAAGGTGATCTTTTTTTCGTCAGATCAGACGTCTGATTGTCTCATCAGAGATACTGCAGAACACGGGCGAGCGTACGGACACGGTTTTCGATCGTATCCACGCGCAGATATTCGCGTTCGGAATGGAAACCGGCACCGGCAGGCGCTACGCCGTCGATCACAGGCACACCAACCTGTGCGATTCGATTAGCATCGGAACCGCCGCCGGCATCAACCCAAGTGGCGTCATAGCCTTCTTCCTTGGCCGCACGGTTGACAATTTCAACCAATTCCTTCGTGGCGTCCGTGCAGGGCATAGCAGGCGACTTCGAAACGCGTGTGGCTTCAACCGTGATGCCGTCGCCCCAGTTCTGCTTAGCCAACGCTTCAATGCCCTCGTCAATTTCGCGGCCGTCTTCGTCGTTCCAGCAACGGGTGTCGATCTTAAGAATGCACTTTTCGGGAACCGTGTTGCAGACGGTACCGCCTTCGATGACACCGACCGTCACGCTCGTACCCTTGCCTTCGAGATCCTGAAGGTTGGTGATGGCGATGGTGAGGTGAGCGGCAGCCAGAACCGCGCTGCGGCCGTCCTGCGGGTTGTTGCCGGCGTGAGCGGCCACACCGTGCACGACCACGTTCCAGACAGAGCGACCCTTGCGGGAACGAACGAAGGCACCTGTGGCGCGGCCGGGTTCGCAAACGATGGCGCGCTTGCACTTGGAAGCCATCTGCTGGAGCCATTCGCGGGAGGAAAGCGAACTGATTTCTTCGTCGGGGTTGTAGCACACAGCGATGGCCAGCCGATCAAGATCTTCCTTGCGGGCGTTCTTGAGAGCGTGGAAGATCGCGATGACACCGGCCTTGCAGTCGGCGCAACCCGGCCCCGTCACCTTGCCGTCTTCAACCTTGAAGGGGCGTGCGGCGGCGGTACCGTCGGGAAACACGGTGTCGAGGTGAGCATTGAACATGATGTCGAACTTTTCGGCACCGGGCTTGTTCGTCGCAAACAGACCCTTGCCGGCCTTCGGGCCGAGGTCCACAAGTTCCGTCGCAAAACCGATGGAGTCGAAGTGGCGCTTCATGATGTTGGCCACCTTGGTGACGCCTTCACAGTTGGCGCTGCCGCAGTCGAGATTGACAACTTCGGCGAGGTCTTGGAGGTAGGTCTCGAGCATTTGGTTTGTCCTTAAAAAATGTCCCTTTTCCGGGAGATGTATCGGATAGGGACAATTTTTCAGGATTGCGCTCGAACTCGCCTTGTACTTTGGTTCAAGACTGCGCAACTTCCCCGATGGCGGCCAAATATTTGTGCGCCTCCAGAGCCGAGCGCACGCCAAGTTTTTTGCAAGCGTTAGCACGATGGATCTTGACCATGTGCTCCTGAATGCCCAAGTCGATCGCGATCACCTTATTGAGTTTGTCGTCGGCGACCAAACGAATGATTTCCTTTTCGCGCTGCGTGAGCGTCTCAAAGGCGTTGCGCATCATGTCGATGCGGAATTTTTCTTTTCTCGCTTCTATATTTTGATCCGACAACCGACGCACGGTCTGACGCAAACGCTCGGGTTCGACGGGCTTCTCGCAGAAGTCGCCCGCACCTTTTTGCAGTGCCATCACCGCCATGGAAATGTCGCCGTGCCCGGTCAGAAAAACAATCGGCAAATCAATCCCGCGCCGAAGCATTTCGTCCTGAAGTTCCAACCCGTTCATTTCGGGCATGCGCACATCGAGAATCACGCAGCCTGGCATACGGTTGTCATCGTTCTCAAGAAATGCCAAGGCACTTTCGTAGGCCACAGCTTCGATGCCTGCCACACGTAGCGTAAAAACGGTTGAGTTGCGCACCGTTTCTTCGTCGTCGATGACGCGAGCCAGAGGCCGCAAGGCTCGTCCGGTGAGTTCTTCAGTCATGAGGATTTATCCTTGGTGGAAACGATAGCCGGAATGCAAAACGAGACAGCCAGACCCCCGGGCTGATTGCGCGAGAATTCCAGTCGGGCCGCGTGGCGTTCGGCAATGGTACGGCTGATCGACAGGCCCAGGCCGAGCCCTTCGATTTTTTCACTCGCCACGGGACGCGCAAGCGTACGGAACTGCTCGTCTGAAACGGCCGGACCGTTGTCTTGGACCTTAAGTCTCCAGAAAGCTGCCGTGGTGCTCGATTCGGAGGTCAGCGAAATATGGATCTCTCCCTTGCTATCGGGGTTCTTTCGAATCGCCGAAAGGGCGTTTTTGAGGCAATTGACCACGAGGAGCTCAAGCTCCAGGGCATCGCCCGAAACAAACGCTTCTGGCGGAAGCGAAGAGAGGATGCGAACACCGGTGAGGTCGCTGCCCGAGCGGAAAGACCCGAAGGCGTGTTTGACAATGTCGCACAGATCCACCGATTGGTGCGCCTTTTCACGATTTTTGGCATAAGCGCGCACACGATCAACGATACTTGCCACGCGCTCGGCCTGCTTGGTAATTTCGCGGGTAGCCTCGTCAATCACCGGGTCCTTGCCTCGGCCGCCTAGGTATAGCGACAAGCCGTCGGCATAGTTGATGAGGCTTGCCACCGGTTGCCGAAGTTCGTGTGCGATCATGCTGGAGATTTCTGAGACAAAGCCAGCGCGTTCAAGTTGCGAGAGGCGCTCTCGGTCAATGCGGGCAGTCTTTTCAAGCTCCGACTTTTCGTCGATCACCTCTACGAGCTTTTTGGTACGGCGCGCCACGGTTCGGCTTACGGCAAAGCTATAGAAAACGGCGGCCAACAGAAGCAACACGCCAATTAAAAGCGCGTACTTGTATCGGTCAATTATCACGCTCGAGCCGGTCATTCGGACGGTCGGACTATAGCCCAGGCGCTCGACCAGATGGCGAGTTTCGCTCAAATTGGCACCGACGGTCCACCCGTAGCCCGACTCGCTCATCGGCATGGAAAGGAGCGCCGCGGAAAGTCTGCGCTTGATGTCGGGTGACAAGGAGGCCTGAGCCGCAAAGATGAGATCGGGATAGAGATCGGTCGAACGCAGACAAGCAAAGGTATCTTCGGGTTTCTTGCCCACCACCTTGATCGTATTGGGCGCCACCATCCCTCGGGCCACCAGGCTTTCGAATTCGCAGGTGCGCAGAATACCGAAGTCGACTTCCTTATTGAGTACGGCCTCGACGATGGGCATGCCGGACTTGTCCTTGAAATAGGCCTTGCCGAAGTAGTTTTTCGGATACTGCGTAATGTTGGAGATTTCCCCCAGAGCAACGATCCAGCCCGCAAAGGACTGGGGACTTAAGGCAGCAACACGTTTAGAGCGCAGGTCAGACGTACTCGTGATTCTCGCGTCGTCGGCGCGCGCAATGAAAACCGCGCCCATGGCCTTGCCCGGATCTTGCGACTGAGGAGACTTGCGCACGGCCAAAGCCGTGGCGCCGGAGGTTTCAAGGTAGGTGTATAGGCCGCTTGTGACCACAAAGAGGTCAACCTCGTGCTTAACTGCGGCAACGGTCAGATCGAATTCGGACAGTGGCACGACTTGAAACGCGTACTCGGGCATCGCGTTTTTGAGGCGCTCGATCGTGACGTCCATCAAGTCAGTGCGGAATGTGAACAGCGGCGAATAGTACACGCCCACGCGAAGCGTTGCAGGCTGCCCGGCAGGCTTGCGCGCTTCGGACGAGGCTTGCTGATAGTCGGCGGCATCCTCGACGTCTTCAGCGGTTTGGGCAAACGACGGAGAAACGAAGCCCATGATAAGGGCGCAGACCAAGGCCGAAGCCCCGGGCAAGACCTTGCGCAGGCGGTTTCTCAGAAGCAAGCCGTGTTGTGTTTGAGCCATCGGTACCTTTTCCCGAGAGATCGACAAATTTTGATTGTACCAATACGTAAAAGACAGGCTGCACGCCCGGGGACGAACGCACAGCCTGTCCAACAGGAGGAGACTAGATTGGAAATCAGTTCAGAATGATCGTAGTCACAACCATCACGATCAAACCTCCGATCATCGGGATTGCCGTTCTGCGGATGAGTGCAAACGGACTGATGCCCGAGCAGCCTGCCACAGCCACCACCACGGCGGTAATCGGAGACATGTTGCGAGCCATGCCGGTCGAAAGCTGCATCGGCATCAGGAGCAGGATGGTCGAGACACCGAACTGCTGAGCGAAGTCAGGCATGAGCGGCGAGAAAGCATAGAACGGAGCGTTGCCGGAACCCATCACAACGGAGGCGATCGAAATGAAGGTCACCACAACGATCATGATTGCGTAAGCGGGCAGCCCCATGTTCTTGGTGACATCGATGAGATAGTCGATCGTACCCGTGGCAATCAAACCCTTGGCAAATAGTTCGCCCGCGACGATCAGGGTGATCACGGTTGCAAACTGACGACCCATCGTGTTGAAGAAATCCATGGCGGTCGTGAGCACTTCCTTGGCGGGCTTGCGGATCAATTCGCAAACAAGAGCCACCGTGAAGGAAATGAACATGGCCGTCGGCACGTCAAGCTTGATGCTCGAAATCACGAAGCGGTTGAACACGAAGAGCATGATGAGCGGCAGCATCGGCAGGAAGCCGTACCAAGCCGGAGCGCCCTTGCTGTCGAGGTCATTCTGCTTGGCAACGGTTTCGTCGATTTCGTTGGCCTTTTCACCGTCCCTAGCATCAAAGTACTTCTGGGAGAAGTAGTGCAACACGGCCACGGCAATCGTGGTCACGATACCGACCGGAAGCTGGTATTCGATGAAGTAGGTCATCGTATCCATACCGGCCACCTGAGCGGCGTAGTTGGCAGCGCCCGATGTCGGACCCATGTCAAGGCAGGACACCGTGATGATCAGGGCGGCGGCGGAAAGTCGGGAGACACCGAGGCGCACGAGCACCGGATACATCGTCACCATCAAGAGCATGGACAGACCCGAAGCGCTCGGAATGAACAAGTCAGCCACGGCACCTACGACGTAACTCAGAGCGAGTACGAGATAGGGAGACTTGAAGACGCGCAGCGGACGGGAGATGTAATCGGCCATCAGAGCGCTTGCGCCGATCTTGGCCATGTAGGTGGAATAGCCCGAGGCGGCCATGATCAGCAGACCGATGCCGGCCACGCGGGAGCTCATCAGGGAGGTGATGCATTTAAAGAGGTCAAAGCCCACGAAGCCGGTACTCGAGACACCCTTGGGCAGAATCTGAGCCCCGTGGGGAAGAAGTCCCAGAGCATCCATAGCCAGAGCGCTGACCAACAAAACCAAGCCGCCGAAGAAAAGGACGAACTGGGCTTTCATCTTCTTGAGCAGAATCCAGACCACCAGGACGGTGACTGCAAGTGAAATTAAGACGCCGATCATTTTTTCGGAGTTCCTTTCGGTTGAATTTGCACACGTGTTTGTTATGTAGCGGCCGATGCATCGGTGTTGCAGCAAGCGAAAAGTGCGAGTAGAAGTGCTTCTTTTCGCCGTGTGGATACATTGCCGCCGGTTTTACCCGTGAAATTCTGAAGATTGACGTCAAATTTCTCCTTGTACCTTGGTTCAATACTGAGGCGAATTGATTTTCGTGTGAGGCGTCGGCATCCAATCGAAGCTAATTGCGCTATTGTCTGAGAGATATGAAACGAGCCGGCGGCTGACATTGATTCAGCTGGCTTGCCGAAGCTAAAAGGAAAAATTCAGATGCAGACGATTCAATCCGTTGCCTTCATCGGCATGGGCGCTTTGGGCATTCTCTACGGCCACACCATGGCCCGGAAGATGAAAGAGGGGGCCGTAACGTTTTTGGTCGATGAGAAGCGCAAGCAGCGCTACCGCGCCGATCCCCCGACCTTTAACGGAGAACCTTGCCGATTTGCCTTTTGCGCGCCCGAGGACTACCCGGGCAAAGCCGAGCTTTTGATCTTCGGAGTCAAGGGCACGCAATTGAAGGAAGCGATCGAATCCGTGCGTCCCGTCGTGGGCCCTGAAACGATCATCGTGTCGCTTTTAAACGGCATCACCAGCGAAACCATTCTTGAGGAAGCCTTCCCGCAGGCCACCGTCCTTTATAGCGTCGCACAGGGCATGGCCGCAACGCGCGTGGGCACGCACGTCACCTGCAAGAATCCCGGTTTTCTCTTCATCGGGGTGCCCGCACGCCACGCCGATCGGCTGCCTGCCCTTAAAACCGTCGAGGATTTCTTTGACTCCACGGGCGTCGTCTACCGCCACGAAGAAGACATTGAGCGCCGCATCTGGTGCAAGTGGATGTTCAATATCGGCGTCAACCAAACGATTGCCGTGGCCAAGGGTACTTTTGCCGACATTCAAAAACCCGGTCCCGTGCGCGATCGCTACATTGACGCGATGCGTGAGGTTGTCGCTGTAGCCGAAAAAGTAGGCGTGGATGTCACGGAGCGCGACCTTGAGGAATACATCCGCATCGGCGACGGGCTCGACCCGGAAGGTATGCCGAGTCTTCGTCAAGACACCAAGGCGCACCGTCTGACCGAAGTCGACTTTTTCTCCGGCGCTCTGATCGAAAAGGCAAAGGCGGTAGGCGTACCGGTGCCCGTCAACGAAGCGCTGAACCGAGAAATCAAGGCTATTGAAGCAAGCTGGAAACAAGTGGATGCTCCCGTTGTTGATTTGCTCTGTGCGCACACTTCGGTACGCGACTACACCGACGAACCCGTATCCGAAGCAATGCGGCAGAAAATTCTCGACGCTGTTTTTGCCGCCTCAAGCTCCTGCTTCCTGCAACTTGTGACCGTAATTCGCGTGACCGATCCCGAATTGCGCCGAGTGATGTACGAAGCCAGCGGCAACCAGCCTCAGGTGCTTTCCGCACCTGAATTCTGGGTTTTCTGTGCCGATTACCATCGTGACGCCGGTCTTTGTCCGAAGGCGGATCTCGGCTGGACCGAGCAATTCCTGACTTCGACACTTGACGTAGGCATCTGCGTGCAAAACGCTATGGTGGCTCTGGAATCGCTTGGGCTGGGCGGGTGCTTTATCGGAGGTCTGCGCAACGACATTGCCAAGGCCGATCAGGCGTTGGGACTGCCCGAAAACGTCTATCCCGTGCTGGGGCTCGCTTTTGGTCATCCCGCCTTCAAAAATGAAGTCAAGCCGCGTTTGCCGCAAACGATCACCGTCATGGAAAACCGTTACATCAAACCAGATGCAGACGAACTGCAAAAATACGATGCCGTCACCGAAACGTATTTCGCCACACGCAGCCGCTCGCCACGCAAGGACTCCTGGACCAAAGGCATCAGCGGCGTGCTTGCCCGTGAACGCCGACCGTTCGTTCTGGAGTTCCTTCGCTCCAAAGGATTTGCAAAACGATAAGAAAAGGCAAGGAGACTTCTGAAAATTTCGCGCTATACTTGATTCCGACATTTGTCGGAAACGATATTGCAATTTTGAAGTATGCCCAGACCCAGTCGTTGTCGTCGTGTGTGTTGTGAACCGCTGGTGCGCCTCTTTGCTCCGCAAGGGGGCGAAGAGCTTACTCCGGTTGTCCTGCTTGTCGAAGAATATGAAGCGATTCGCATCGTTGACCTCGAAAAGCGCACTCACGATCAATGCGCGCAGCAAATGCAGATTTCACGCACGACAGCAACCGAGATTTACGAAAAGGCCCGCTTCAAGATTGCCGATGCGATCGTCAACGGCAAGCCGCTTGTAATCGAAGGCGGCAACTATCGGATTTGTCAGGAAACAAACTGCTGCGCATGCCCCGGACGATGCAGACGCAAGACCGTTGCTCAGTCAGCCGCGCAAAATGAAATTCAAGGAGTTTCGCACATGAAAATCGCTCTGCCAGTCAAAAACGACGCTATCTTCCAACACTTCGGCATGGCGCCCAACTTCAAGATCTATGAAGTGCAGGACGGCCATATCGTCTCAACCGAAACGATCGCTGCGGGTGGCCACGGCCACGCCGCCGTGGTGAATCTTTTGGTGAAAAATGCAGTCGACTGCGTCATTTGCGGCGGCCTCGGACCGGGCGCCGTACAGTCTCTCGCGCAAGCCAACATCGCGCTTTATGCCGGCAACGAAGGCGATTGCGATATCGCCATTGCTGCTCTCATCGCCGGAACGCTTCAGAACAACGTTGAAGCCGCGACCGCCGGCCGAGGCGGCCACCATTGTCATGGTCATGAAGAAAGCGGATGCGGATGCCATGGCCATCATGGACACGAAGAAGAAGGCTGCGGCTGTCACGGACACGGAAAAGAGGGGGAATGCAGCTGCGGCGGCGAATGCTCGTGCGGCAAAGAAACATGCGACTGCCACAACGAAGGCCACCATTGCGGTTGCCACGGTCATGGTCACGGACACTCTGGTTGCGGCAAGCACTGATCTTAGCTGCTGACCGCTTTTCGGTCTCTCAATCTTCCTCAAGGCTCTTGCCCGGTACTGCGTCGGGCAGGAGCTCTTTCTGCGGCTAAACCCTGTTTTGAGCCAGTCGATTTTTCACTGAGAGAAAGTGCTTAGTTTTGTAGATTCACTACAACACTTGTCAAATCGGCATGAAATAGGTCTTGACGGTGCTTGCTTGCGGCAAATTTCTACCGATATGATCAAGCGCACTGCCTCGGCAGAGAACTATCCCCTCTAATAAAAACATATCTTTTAGGAAGACTTTAAGAATGAAAAAGATCGCCATCGCTGTTGCAGCCGCCATGACGGCCGCTACCGCTAGCGCAATGGATTTCACCCTTTACGGTATTGTTGACACGGGCTTGGGTTATACCAATGTTGATACGCTCCGTAACCCGACGGTCAATAAGTTTGAGATGATCAACGGCTACAACTCCGGATCCCGCTTCGGCTTTAAGGGTACCGAGGATCTGGGCAACGGCTACGCCGTCTCTTTCGTGCTTGAAAACGGTTTCCAGTCCGACTCGGGCAAGCTAGGCCAAAACGACCGCATGTTCGGCCGTGAAGCTCAGCTGAAGTTCCACTCTCCCTACGGCACGCTGAGCTTCGGCCGCGCCGGCACGCTCATTTCCGGCGCCGGTACGCTTGACATTTGGGGCGTCAACGCTGACGTTCTGCCCGGCGGCTGGGACGGCATTTTCAACATCGGCAACTACCAAGGCAACGGCATGCGTCTGGACAATATGGTGACCTACCAGACCCCGACAGCTGCCGGCTTTACCGGCTATCTGCAGTACTCGTTTGCTAACGACACCACCGACGGCGACGATGACTCTAAGCCCAACGAACGCAACAACAACCGCTACTTTGCCGCCGGCCTGACCTACAACAACGGCCCTGTGGGCGTTGTGGTGATCTATGACACGCTCATGTTCCGTCATTACGGAAGTCAAGAGAGTAATGCTGCTGATGTCGGCGACAGCCGTGTGCTCAGCGTCGGCGGTCACTACGACTTCGGTTCCTTCAAGCTGACGGCCTTCGGACAGTATGTCAAGGGAGCGCGCTCAGGCTTCGGAGACGGTCTCGGCTACAGCATTCCGTTCTGGAGCGATGATGAAGATAATCTTAACGGCAGCCCTTACTACTACGATGCCGACGGATACAACTTCCACATCGGTGCTCAAATCCCGATGGATTCATGGGGCCGTCTGTATGTCGGCGCCTACTACGGTTATCTCGAAGCCAACGACGATTCGCTTAACTCGGAAGCCAAGAACTTTAACGTCCTAGTAGGCCATGAGTACGACCTCTCCAAGCGTACGACCATTTATTCCGGCGTTGCTTACAAACAGATGGAAAATGAAAACGATGAAAGACAGCTTGGCAAGATGAAGGCCACTCAGGTTATCGTCGGTCTGCGTCACATCTTCTAATCGGAACGCTTTCTCGAGCTAACCGATTTCAAGATCAGTCCCGTCGGCTATCGCAGTCGGCGGGATTTTTCATGTGCGCGTTAAAATCCGTGCACGTTTTCATCTCGACCTGAAATCCCATGACTTTTGCCAATCGCCGCGTTTTCGTTGTGCTGCCCGCCGCAGGCTCTGGCTCCCGAATGCAGTCTGATCGTCCCAAGCAGTATCTGCCGTTGGGTGATAGCGGACAGACGGTGTTGCAAACGACCGTGCTCGCACTTTTGGACGTTCCGGAAATCGACGGCATCTATGTCGCCGTGAGTCCGGAAGATCAATACGTCGACTCACTTGCCATCCCGGCCGCCGTGATGCGAACCGGCGGCAATACTCGGGCCAAAACTGTTTTTCAGACACTCGAAGCACTTTCGGATACCATCGCCGACGTTGATCTGGTTCTGGTGCATGATGCCGCGCGCCCCTTCGTACAGCCGCAGGATGTCTCCAATTTGATTGCCCGAACCGGGGAAGTGCTGCAGGACAAAACGGCCGCAGGGCTCGTTCTGGCCGTCCCCGTATGGGATACGGTCAAGCGCGTCGATGAAAGCGGTCTTCTCGTCGAAGATATCGATCGCAGCGGCTTGATGCGTATTGCCACGCCGCAATGCTTCCCGTACGGGCAGCTCAAGGCTGCGCTTGCCGGCAACAGTGACGCCACTGACGAGTCGAGTGCCATGCGGTCAGCCGGCTACGCTGTTGGCGTCGTGGAATCTTCTTCGCGCAACATCAAACTTACGCGTCCTCAGGACATTGAAGACGCCAAAATTTATATGGAGAATCCCATGAAAATTCGCGTCGGCATCGGTTACGACTCTCACCGTTTGGTTGAAGGCCGCAAATTCATTTTGGGTGGGATTGAAATCGAACACGCCTTGGGGTTGGACGGCCACAGCGATGCCGATGCGCTGTTGCACGCCATCACGGACGCCATTCTGGGCGCGGCCCGTCTGGGAAACATCGGCACTTTTTTCCCGGACACCGACCCGAAATACAAAGGTGCCGACAGCGCAATCCTCTTGAAAGATGCCTATGAGGCAGTTCGCAAAGCCGGCTGGCGCGTAGTCAACATCGACGCCGTCGTTGTCGCGCAAAAGCCCAAACTCAATCCGTATGTAGCCGCCATGCAGGCTCGTATCGAGGAAATACTCGAACTGGAAGAGGGGAGCGTTTCAATCAAGCCAAAGACCAATGAAAAACTCGGTTTTGAAGGCAGAGAAGAGGGGGTAAGCACACAAGCAGTGGTGTTACTCCAAAGCGATTGCTGATAAAATCCCGCGTCTACTGCGAAACATCTTTTCAAAAACGTACTGGAAGATCGTCATGGCTCAATCAACGAAACGCGCCATTCGCGCCGCCGCCGGCGAATTCAATCAATTGACGAACGATGAACTGCGCAAGCGCGTTCAGGAACCTCTGACCGAGAGCCAGTTTGCCGCCATTCAGCGCGTTTATGCACAACGCGGTATGAAGATGCCCGAGCAGCACGGTGAAGTCTCGGAAGATCCGGCCCCCGGCACGCGTGTGATTTCGCTTGAAGAATTCTCCAGCGCAGATTTCGGTCTGGAAAAGCGTAAGCCCGGCATGGGCTGGCCCGAAGCCGTCGCTGTCGTGGTTGGCATGGTGACCGCGGTGCTCTTCTATCAGAAGTCATTCTTTACAGCCACCTTGTTGGGACTTGGTATTGCCATGGTCGTATACGGCATTCTCATCTTCGCCCGCAAGACCTGGCGCGAACTTGCCTTTAAGTCCGGCAAGATTGAGGAAGTCAAGGTTGGACGCAAGAAGCGTAAATAACTTTTTGTCTTCTTCAAAGCTAAAAAGCCTGTCTCGTTAACACAAAAAAACGACAGGCTTTTTGCTATTTGGCCCCGAATCTTCAGACTCTGCGCAGGCAAGCAGGGCCCTCAAGAGGGATAAATGAAAGGGCATCGGTTGCGATGAGTTCCTGGGCGTCCGGTCCAACCTCAAATTGACAAATCTCGAGCTGAACCGGTTCTGCCGTCACCACAGTGAGTAGTGTTTGCCCATCGCTGAAAAAACGTACCGACGCCGCGCTCTGAGCGCAATGACCGACGTACGGGCGATCGCATGCCGAGCAGAACGGCACATTCATCTTCACAGCTGATTCGTACATGCCGAAGAAACAATAGAAGTCGGCCACTCGGTTTTCCGCCGCATGCCAATGACGCTTATCAAATAGCCGAGTAAATATTGCTTCATTCACACGACTCGGTTGCATCACTTCCATATCAATACCCACAGGCACGGAACTTACGATTGCCCCGATCCATGTCTTTGTATGGGAAATTGAGGTTTCCGAAACATCCGCGCCTTCAATACGAGGGGACCGAGGAGGAATCTCTACAACGGCAGCCTGCGGTTCGTTTTCCAACAATTTGGCAAGCAATACACGCGACCAGAGAAACTCCAATCGACGTTTTGGACTTAGAAAAGAAGCGGCGCGCAGAAGAGCCTCCGCACTGACATTCGCCAGAAGCCGATCACCGGGCAACGATTCTGCGTGAGGAGCCACAGCCAAACGCAGCGTAGGGACTGAATGGGAAGAATTGTGAGAGGTCATATGAAGATGATGACACAGAGCCGCCGTAGAGCGCATCAGATAAAACTCGAAGAATAACTTCCCATCTATCAAAATTCAAAAATAATAGTTATTTGATTGTAAATAGCTACGTCCCTATAATCCTAGACAAACAAATAACGGCGATCAGGATCAGTGACGACTCGTAAAGTCGGCCTTTTCCCTGAGCCGCTTTTCAGTACAATTTGCCAATCTTTTTGAGGCCTTTTATCAAAGGCGGGCTTCCGGAAGCACCAAAAAAACAACCCCGCACCGGCTATGCCCTTTCGTTTCCACCCGGCAACGAAATCTCTGCAACAGGAGAGAAACAAATGGTCCGCTACGGCGTATGGAACGGGATCAAGTACGACAACACACTGGGCAACGACAAGACCCCGGAGGGGCTTGACCTCAAGGCCCTCACGAACTTCAATCCCGGCAATCCGATTGACGTTATCATTGGGAACGCCGGCTTTCTGGTGTTTGACGATTCCGTGAGTCTTGCCGGCGTTTTGCTGCGCTATTACGAGAAAGTGTCGGAGGCTTCCTGCGGTCGCTGCACACCTTGCCGTACGGGTTCTAGACTCATCGAACTCGCCCTGCGCGATCTGGTTGAAGGACGAGGCGCCGCCGTTGACTGGGACCATATCTATGAGTCCGCCGAGCAGATGATGCTCACGAGTCTTTGCGGCATCGGCCGCACTGCACCCGCGGCCTTTGTGGGAGCCATGAAACACTTCCGCGAACGCCTCTTTGAAACCGCAGAAGCCATGCGCGGCGATATGTTCGTGACGATCACGGCCAAATGCATCGAAGCCTGCCCGGCTCATGTCAATGTGCCGCGATACATTGACTACGTGCGCGACGGACATCCGGAACTCGCCGCCGGGGTTTTGCTCAATCACTATCCGCTGGTCGCCACCTGCGGCCGCGTGTGCGTACGCCCCTGCGAAGCGGCCTGTCGCCGAAACGAAGTCGACAAGCCCATAGCCATTCGAGACATCAAACGATGGGTAAGCGACAACACGGGCGTGCCGATTCATGAACTCTTCAACGGCATGAAGCCCACAGTGGATCGCAGCAAAGCTCGCGTCGCCGTCGTGGGCGCCGGTCCTGCAGGGCTCAACTGTGCTTACCACTTGCTTTTGATGGGGTATCCGGTCGACATCTACGACAAGGATACAAAGGCAGGGGGTATGGCTTTGCGCGGCATTCCGCCGTATCGCCTGCCCAAGGGCCTGCTGCAGCAGGAAACGGATGCCATCACCGAACTCGGCGGCGTCTGGCACTACGGCAAGCGTCTGGGTAAGGACTTCTCCGTTTCGAGTCTCTTTGAAGAAGGGTACGCCGCCGTATTCCTCGGCATTGGTTGCGCTGAAGGCGCCTATTTGGGGCTGCCCGGTGAAAACCGTTCTCTGTCCGGTTACCAAAATGGCATCGACTTCCTTTTGAACGTCGAGACCCAACTATCCGAAGGGAAAACGCCTACGCTCGAAGGCGACGTGGTTGTCGTCGGTTGCGGCAATGTGGCCATGGACTGTTGCCGATCGGCACGCCGTATTGCCTCGGGCAAGGTACACGTTGTCTACCGTCGCACCCGCAACGAAGCCTCGGCCGATCAAGAAGAAATTGATGCGGCCATTGACGAACGCGTTGAATTTCACTTCCTCACCAACCCGGTGGCCATCAGCGGCGAAGAAGGGCATGTCACCGGAGTTCGTCTGACCAAGATGGAGCTCACCGAAAAAGATGCCCGCGGCCGCCGCGGTGTGCGCCCGGTCGAAGGCAGCGAATTCGATCTGTCATGCGCTACGGTCATCGCCGCCATTGGACAAAAAGTTGAGCGCGACGTTTTCAGCGAAGCCGACGGTGTACTTCTGAATCGTTGGGGTACCATTTCGGTGACACCGGCTCTTGCCACAACGCGCCCGGGCGTATTTGCGGGCGGCGACTGCGCAACCGGTCCGACCACGCTCATCGGTGGTTTGTCTCAGGGCGAAAAAGCAGCGTACTCGATTGACGAATACCTCTCTCGCGGTTCCGTGGGCTTCACGCCGCGCTCTCGCATGGGTGAAATCATCCGCGACTGCAAGCTTCTCGAAGACATTGAACCCGTTACCCCGGTGCGCACTGCACCGCGACAAAAGGTTCCGCATATTGCTGTGCAAGATCGCGAAAAGAACTTCTGCGAAGTTGATCTTACGTTTACGGACGAACAGGCCCGGCTCGAAGCTCAGCGCTGCATGCGCTGCTACCGCATCTATGCCGTCGTGACGCCGCGTCCGATTCCCGGCAACTACAACAACAAGCGCACCGTAAGCTCGGTGTTCTAAAAAGGCAAGGGGACAAAAAAATGAAAGCTTGGATCAACAACAAAGAATTTGAATTCCAAGAAGGCGAAACCATTTTGCATGCCGCCAAGCGGCTGGGTATTTTTATTCCAACGCTGTGCGCCTATCTGCCTTTGAACCACACGCCCGGAACATGCCGCGTCTGCCTTGTGGAAGTTACCGATGACCGCGGCCGCGGTCAGATCGTGACAGCCTGCACGACACCGCTCACCAACGGTATGCGAGTGCAGACTCGCACCAAACGCATCCGCGAAATGCAACGCTGGCAGGTTGCCTGGATCTTCTCCGATCACGATCAGGACTGCGCAAGCTGTTCGCGTCACGGCAATTGTGAACTACAGGACTTGGCGCTCTACGTGGGCCTGCAACACAACAGCTGCAACGGCCGCTTTACCGAAAAGCGACCTTTGGACTGGTCGGCCAATGGCCTGGTGCGCGATGCCAACAAGTGCATCCGTTGTTACCGCTGCGTGGAAGTCTGCCGTCAGGTTCAGGGAGTTTCGGCTCTTACGATGGACAACATCGGCAACGAATGCGGCGTGGGTATTGCCGGCGCCAAACTCTGGGCCGACAGCGCCAAGTGCGTGCAATGCGGCCAGTGCTCGCTTGTTTGCCCGACGGGCGCTCTGAGCGAAAAGGATCAGACCGAAGTCGCCCTGGATTGGTTCTCCGATCCCGAAATTAAAACTGTCGTGGCATTTGCTCCGGCCGTGCGTGTAACCTTGGGCGACGCCTTCCAGGCAGCTCCTGGCACCAACCTTGAAAAGCGCATCGTTACGGCTTTAAAACAGCTCGGCGCTGACTACGTCTGTGACATCAACTGGGCCGCCGACGTAACAATCATGGAAGAGGGTACAGAACTGCTCGAACGCCTCAACGACGGCGGCACGCTGCCGATGATGACGAGCTGTTGCCCTGGCTGGGTGAACTTTGTCGAAAAGGTGCATCCGGAAATCATTCCGAACCTCTCGACCACGCGCTCTCCGCAGGCGATCTTCGGGTCCCTCGCCAAGACTTGGTTTGCCCGCGAGCACGGCATCAATCCTGACAAGCTTCGTTTTATCTCGATCATGCCCTGCACGGCCAAGAAGGACGAAGCTGCCCGCAGTCAGCTCAAGACCGAAGGCATGCCCGACACCGACCTTGTGCTCACTGTCCGAGAATTCGCCCGTGTGCTGCGTCGACACGGCATCAATCTGCCGCAGATCCCGGAAAGCGAATTCGACAGCCCCTTCATGTCTCAGAACACGGGCGCCGGCGCCATCTTCGGCGTCACGGGCGGTGTGATGGAAGCGGCTGTGCGTACGGTGTATCACGTGGTCACCGGCAAAGAGCTCGGCCATGTTGTCTACGAACCGGCCCGCGGCAGGGAGTGGGTCAAAGAAGGAACGGTTGATCTCGGCGAAAAGGGTAAGGTCAAAATCGCCGTGGTGCACGGTCTGGCACATGTCGAACAAATCCTTGAAGACATTCGCGAAGGCAAGTGCGATTACCACTTCATAGAGGTTATGGCTTGCCCGGGCGGCTGTGTGGACGGCGGCGGTACGATCCGCGAAAAGAATAGCTATCTCGACAAACTTGATGCTCGCACGCAATCAATCTACAAGATTGATGCCGAACGCCCGATCCGTCAGAGCCACCGTAATCCGGACGTTATTCGTCTGTATCAGGAATTCCTGGAAAAGCCGTTGAGCCATCGCGCTGAAACGCTTCTGCATACGAACTACAAAGATCGTCAACAGAAGCGCCGCAATCCCGGTATCGCAGAGATATGGGAAAAAGTCCGCTTAGGCTAGACCGGAAGGATAGCCGGTAATCAAAAGGACGCCGAATCCGCACACCGGACGGCGTCCTTTGTTATGTGAGAACAGTTTCGAAACTCAGAGCTGCTCAACGTGAATGCCTGCCGCGCGCAAAAACTTAAGCCCTGAATCGTCGCGATAAATTTCATGGTAATAGACCGCTTCGATTCCGCACTTTTGAATCAGCAAAGAGCAATGCATGCAGGGGGAGTGGGTGATGAAAATGCTCGCTCCGTGGCTCGAATAACCGTTGTAGGCCAATTTGCTGATCGCGTTCAGTTCAGCATGCTGCACCTCCGGCCGCGTCACCAATTTCCCGTCTACCTCGATCTCACAACAGTTGTCATACCCTGTGGGCATCCCGTTCCAACCGAAGCTGATAATCGAATTGTTTTTGACAATGACACAGCCGACTTTCAGACGCTGAGCATAGCTGCGGTTGGCAGCAATCTGCGCAATCTGCATATACATCGCATTGTCTTTTTTGATGTCCATAATCCTAGACCTGAAAGAGTTATTTAGTATTATTTAAGGTAGTAACTATAACAATACTGTCTACAACAGCTACCCAAAGGCCCCTTGCATTTGGCGAATTTCAAGGAGGTCGGCACCGGCTGTTTCGGCGATGCGACGCCACTCGGAAAGTACCTGCATGAATTCTAGCCGCATCGCTTTGGCGTCTTTGATCGAGACACCAAAATATCGAGAAAGCACAATAGCGGTTTCAGGATCCGCGACATTAGCGCCGGGTTTTAGCGGTGTCGACAAAAACCGAGCCGATAGGAACGGCAACTGCGCACAGGGAGCATACATAGGCAAAAGTTTCCATCCCATTTCGGTCGGAGTGAACCAAAACTGATCGAGCCGATCACGGTTGTTTCCCGTAAGGGTATTGAAAAGCAATCGTGCAAACAGAGCACGCAAATCAGCTGTCGGATCTGCGCCGCAACGATTGAGAATATCGGCGATGTCAAGATAGGTCTTGGGTGTCGGATGAAGGATCCGCTCGCGCGTCATCTGCCGTCGAACAAGCGTCGCGGCCGACAAACAAAGCAGGGGAGATCCGTCCTCGGCGCGGTCAAAGCGGCGTTCCGCATAAAGTCTCGGTGCAATCAACCTACCCTCGACAACCTTGATGCCGCAGGCCTGAGCGAGCTCCCGCGTCACAGCCATCCATAAGGCAGAGTTAACGGGTTCACGTGCGGAAGCGTGGCGTACGACCCACTCATCGTCGGACTTGCCCAGACGCACCACGCATTTGGGATTGGTGCCGCCAAGCTCCATAGCACTTGAAAGCAGCATCTCCACAAGCTCTTTACCTCGAATTGAGGCTCCGGCGTTCAGTGCCTGCATGGCCAAACCCAGATTTTTGACCGATTTTGAGTTTTTGCCGAAACCCTCAATTTCAAGAACGGGGGGCAAAAATTTCGTGTGAAATCCGTGAGTTAGAGGAAGGGACAGGGCAGAAAATCGACCGAAAACGTGTCCTGAGCGCGTCCATATTTCGGTTGACGCGGGTGCACCCTCAAGAAAATCAATTTTGAGGTCATTTAAATGCGCCTGCCGAATCAGTTTCTCAACCCACTTTCCGGGAGCATGGTCAGCAAAGAACCCGAAGACATCGCTTCGAGCTGCCAGCACCGGATCGGTTTCCATGGAGTCGGTCAAAGGGTAAAGAATCGTCGGACTCAACGGAAGATCGCTACCGAGAGGAAAACCGGACGAGAGCCATTCTTTGTCGTAGCGGAAAGCCATCGACGCTCCCTGGCCGGAGTCGTCACTAAGAACCAACTGACCGATGGGAACGGTCTGGTCCTTTTTGAGCCAAGCAATGGGAACAACCTGAGGCATGACTATTTTCCGGATTTGCGAATGCGTTTCGGAAGGGTCTCAGTTTCGAGCGCCAGGGACAAAGGGTCGCTTCGTCCGATTTCGGCGAAAGGGGTGCCCAGGTCGAGAGCGAGGAGAACGGCTGCGTAACTTGCAATCGCGACTCCGCCATTGCCGTTTTCTATTTTGCACAGAGTCGACAGAGAGACACCCGCGCGTTCGGCTAGGATGTTTTGGGGGAGGCGACGCTTCAAACGAGCCACTTTCATATTGTGACCAAGCGCTACCAAAGATTCTTCAACAGCAAAGGACGGTCTCATATCTATTTGATTCAACTAGTTATACCAGATAACTCTTTTCATTATGATAATTATCTCACATTTTTAAGATTTCTAAAAATCGTGGTAAGTCCTTGATTAATCGTTCTGATTTTATGGATTTCTTTTGCCTTTTTTGTAGGATTTCAGTTTTTATCATAGTTTACTAGTTTGATCTAACGTGTTATTAAGTTCTCAAGCTGACAAAAACTTGTTCAAACAACGTCGTTCTTAGTCAGACGGCGTTGTTTCGAATTGACAAAGTGGCCTGTTTCCCTTTTCTGAGGGTCCTGTGGGTCTACCTCTTCGTTTCCATAGCGAGGAACTATTAAGTATCCATAAATTAAGTAGGGTTAAATGACATTAGATCTTGTATGGTTTTTCGTGTGTTTTGACCTCAAGACACAAGCGCGTTTAAATGCCCTCAAAATTTTCGTCTCGAGCATCCGACCATTCGATTGTCTTTAAACACGTTCCGTTTTCCCGCTCTGTTAGGCACGCATAAGCGACACTAAAGACGGTCATGGCAGAATCGACGGCACATCAACATCAAACAAAGAGAAGAAACATGCTTCGCAGGACTTTCCTTTTCGGTACAGCTCTGGCCTTGACTGGCTGTGCAGCCAGCGGCCCGACTTCCAAGGGTGCTTTGAGCGTCGACTACGCAGAAGGCTCGGTGACCTCCGTCGTCGTCCTTCCGCTTCTGTACTCGTCCAGAGTTGCAGCGTACCAACCAACAGTTCAGTTCGAACTTGCAGCCGCTCTGCAGGAAAAGAATCCCAAGCTGCGCTTCATGGCCACAAATGAAGCACTGACCCGTTTGTCCACAGGCGATGGCGTGCTCGCGAGCCGTGATCTCTCGTATGCTGTCTTTAATAAGCAAGAAGTAAGGGTTGAGGACCTCAATAAGGTTCAGACAGTGCTCGGCGTTGACGCTGCCATGATCGGCGGCTACGTGAACGCAGAGGGTAACCGCGTTGAAATGCCTCTGAGCATCATTGACCTGCGCAACGGCAAGATCATTTGGACTGGGGTTTCCGCCGGCTGGTTCAAGTCTTCCGTCACTGACAAGCGCTTCTCATCCGATTTGGACATCACGATGAAAGAGGGGCTTTCCAAACTCCACTCGATGCTGCCTAAGTTCTAATTTAGTATTTTTAAAGAAAATGTCTTAGAAAATACTATTTCCTAAAAAACTCATGACCGGGCCGCTTTGATGGGCTTTTCGAGCTAGACTCGGCCATTCATTGCATCACTTCCAATCAATCAAATGTCAGCTCTGAAAAACATCAACCAAGAGAAAGCTGCTCAGGTTCTTTTCGTGCTGTTTTTGGCCGCTGCGCTGTGGGAACAGTTCGCGCCGCAGCCCGAACCCGGCATGATGGAATACAACCAGGCCAAGTTGGTGATGAAGTCCGATCCATCGCCCGACGACGAGAAAAAAGCCTGCAATTTGTTTGCCACAGCCGTGCGTGCCGGCAACAAGGATGCTGCGTTCGGGTTGGCTGATTGCATCGGCAAGAGCCACATTGGAGATGAGATACAACGCAATTCCATCCGGTACGCGTTGCTCACGATCGCAATGGACGCTCGTCATGAAACGCGAAGCGCCCGCAATGAACGTGACGCACTCGGGTTGACCGATGCACAAAAGAAAGAAGCTCTCAAGCTTGACGTAATGAAGATTCTTTCCGGTGACATTTCTGCGCTCGATTTGAGCAGTGCTGGCGTTGTAAAGTAAGTGGTGGCGCTCAACTGAACATAAACAAGAAAAGAGGCGGAGTCACAAAAAATGCGTTCTGCCTCTTTTTTTAGTCGTTATTCAACATAACTACTATTATGTTGAGTTGAATTTTTGAGATTTTTGATGTTTTTTGGGCCGATTTTGAAACATTCGCTCTCGGCCCGGTTTGTTTTAAAGGTTATTTGACCGGCGTCATTGCCGCGGCGATGTGAGCTCTCACACCAGCCGGCATTGCCGATTCATCCGGACTGAACTTGTCAGAATGGTTGTTGGGTGCGTTCTTCGCATCTTTGGGATCGCCGCCCAGGAACATAAACACAGACGGAACTTTCTGCGCGTAAAACGAAAAGTCCTCGCTCGCACCCGGATTCCAATCTGAAATCTGAGCGTCCACACCGTAATCCTTCAGTTCCTTTGTAATACGGCCAGCCAGCGCCGGATCGTTGACGGTAACCGGATAGATTTCAATGAGTTTTGTCTTTGCCACAGCGCCGGCCGCTTTTGCCGTACCGTCAGCAACCTGAGGAATGCGCTCGAGAAGTTTGCTGCGGATGGCATTGTGGTTTGCTCGAATCGTGCCAAGCATGGAAGCGGAGCCCGCCATCACGTTCCCCGTCTCCCCTGCCTGTAGCTTACCGACAGTGATGACTCCCATACCTTGTGTGAGGTTCACGTTACGAGCAACGATTTGTTGAAGAGCCACAACTGTCTGAGCGGCTGCGAGGGTTGCATCAACACCGGTCCACGGCATCGCGCCATGCGCCTGGCGACCTTCGATGTCAATTTGGAAGGCGTCGGCTGAATTTAGAGCCGTTCCCTGCGCCACCAGCATTTTGCCGGCGGGGACTCGCGCCATCACGTGGATGCCGTACATCTGCTTGATATCGTATTTTTCAATGAGACCGTCTTCAACCAGCGCACGGGCGCCCGAGAGCTTCGGGTTGTCCGTTACAAAAGGATTCGTAATCGAATCCCCCTCTTCGGCCGGCTGAAAGACCAGCACAACCTTGCGCGGGACGTCATCCTTGTGTGCGGCCAGAATACGGGCGGCCGACAGAAGCATCGCCATGTGCATGTCGTGACCGCACATGTGAGACACGTCGGACGTTTTGCCCCACATCTTTCCTTTAGCTTTGCTTTCGAATGCGAGGCCCGTGTTTTCCTTTATCGGCAAGGCGTCTATATCCGCTCGCAGGCTGATGGCGTTTCCTTTCTTGGGATTAATGACACCGATAACAGCGGTGGGCGAGTTTTTGTAACCCACCAGAACTTCGTCCACCCCGAATTCCTTGAGCTTCTGAACGATGTAGGCCTGGGTCTGCTTTTCCTGGTTGCCGAGTTCCGGATTGGCATGCAGGTGGCGACGCATTTCCACTGTATTAGCGGACTCGGCACTGACAGCCACATCAAGCCACGCAGGAGCGGCGGCAAAGGCGCTTGCTGTCAAAAGCGACAAGCAGGAAAAGGCAAAAATGCCCAATGTTTCTTTCATCGTTCGGCCCCCTATTTTCCAAGTGTGAATTTGCTCACCGCCGGTTAGCTAACCGGCCATGAGCAAACGCAACCTTCAATATGCACATGTAATTATGGCGCGGCTGACCTCTTTGCATCAGACCGCGTTAAGCTACGTCTGACAAAGCTATTCGAAGGAGTGTATTCCATGTTCGACCTGCTTCTGAAAAACGCCCAGGTCGTTGATCCCCTAAACGGCATCAACGATGTTTGTGATGTCGCCGTTGAAAACGGCCTGATTGCGGCCGTGGGACCCGATCTCGGTTCCTCCGCACGCGAAGTGATCAATTTCACCGGTCTGGTGCTGCAGCCCGGCATCATCGACAGTCACGTTCACCTCGGCACAATGTGGGGCTCGCCGTTCGGCCCGAAAATGCTCGCGATGAACGGTGTCACGACTTGTCTGGATATGGCCGGCCCACTGGACGACATTCTCGACAACGTTCCGCAGTATGGCGCAGGCATCAACATGGCTATCCTGCAGTTTGCTTCGCCTCCATTTACGTTCAAGTCGACGACACCCAGCAAACACGAAATGGAAACGCTCATTGACGTCTCCCTTGAACAAGGTGCTCTGGGCGTCAAGCTCCTCGGCGGCCACTATCCGCTGACACCGGCCGTATCGTCCGAACTCATCAAAACTGCTCTTGAGCGTCGTGCTTACGTCGCGTGGCACGCCGGTACGACCGAGCACGGCTCCAACATTGAGGGCATGATCGAGGCAGTTGAGATGGCCGACGGCTATCCGCTGCATTTGGCGCACATCAACGCCTACTGCCGCGGCGCCATTAAGAGTGATACAGAAGAAGCCGGCATCGCCATTGATCTGCTTAAAAAGAACCCGAACATCTTCTGCGAAAGCTACATCTCGCCCAAGAATGGCACTCGTCTGACATGCGGCCCAGACGGCAAGATTCAGTCGAAAGTCACGGGCAACTGTCTGCGTCACTTCGGTTTCTCGGAAGACAGAGACGGCGTACGCGCGGCCTTGTTGGCCAAGAAAGCCTTTGTCGTTTACGACGCGGGCGGCTATTCGGATCTGGTCACCGGACAGGAAGCTCTCAAGCTCTGGGAAAATGCCGACAGCGACGTCGGCGGCAGCTTCAATATCAATCCGCCGCTGCCGCGCATTGCGCTCGCACAAGCCAAACGAGACGACGGATCGTTCGTTGTTGATGCAATCTCCACGGATGGCGGCTGCATCCCGCGCAATGTGATTCTGTCTCAGGGGCTGTCGCTCGTGAAACTCGACGTGCTGAGTCTGCCGGAATTCGTGCAGAAAACGTCCCTGAATCCTGCCCGCATGTTGCGTCTCAAAAACAAAGGGCATCTCTCCGTCGGAGCCGACGCCGACATCACCGTCTACGACTACGCAACCCAGACGCCCAAGGCATCCTTCGTAGCCGGACAGAAGGTTCTTTTCGAAGGGAAACTCTGCGCGAAAGGTGCCACGATCATCTGCACCGAGCGCGGTCAAAAAGCCATTAAGGCACGCGGCATGAAAGCGATCGTCGTAGATCCGGGTACGCAGATTGAACGCATGCCTGCACTCTAATTGTGAATTTAGATGATTCAACGGCCGGGTGCCCGAGTGAGTGTCCGGCCGCAATTCATTTGAGCGGCGCAAAAACAGGAGGCGATTTGACGCCACAGTTCTTGGCCAACTGGCGCCATTGGCTCAAGCATTCGTCCACCGCATCCAGAGCGACTTGCGCCTTACGGCGAGACAAGCCGAAGTCTTCACCCAAACGCACAAAGAGCGATCGCACCGGAGACTTCCCCACACCCATCAGAGCGGTCATGTGCTCAAAGCCGCCGGTACTCGGAACCAAGTCATAAGCAGGTGCCAAGCGCCAACGACCTTTGCCGTCCATCAGAAAACTGAAGTTCTTCGCGTGATCGTCTCGATTGTCAATAACGAAATTGAAGTAGGTGCGCTTGAGCATCTGCTCCAAATCACCGGCACCTGCCAAACGCTGTGTCAACGCCATCAGTGTCTGATAGTCAAGACAAGGTTGCCGAAAATCGCAATGCAACAACCCGGCCGCTGTGGCCATGTGTACCTTTCCGGCAGATGTACGATCGAACCGGCGGATACCGAACCAACCGGCACCTTTGGAAGACTCGAACAGATGTGTTTCGGGCATGTCGATGCCGGCACTCTTGGCAAGAAGCGACACCGCATATTCGAGGGCACCTGCGTCAGCAGGATCTGTCGAATTTCGAAATTTAATTAGCCAAGGTTCCGCACTGCCAATTGCAATATTGCCAGGGATGAGTGTTCGGCGATCATCTGACACCAGACAAACAATCTTCGGTCTGGCACCACCTGAAGAGCCGTTGAGAGATGCCAACGCATCCAAAGCGATACCTGACTCGCGATCGGCCAAAATAGCCTCTGCGTTTTCAGCCAAAGTATCAAGTCGAATATCAGATAAACAAAACTCCTCCTGGAATTTCTCCTCAGGCTGATATTCCAACGCCCCCATGCCTTGGCATCCAACCCAACACAAACGTCGCAGGGAATCAATTTCAGCCAGTCGCTCACCCCTTCTTGTCAGTTGGCGATGCAGCAATAAGTTTCCCCACCCATCCGGGAGACTATCGGAAGCAAACCCCGGCAACCCGCCAAACGAACCCCTATTGAACACCCATGTCCGTCGTTGTAAGGGCACAGAAATAGGAGATATTTCGAGCCTAGTGTTTAAGAAGTCGTCTGCATACTGAAAAAAAACAGTGTCGTTCTGATCTGACGACAAAACACCTACAAAATAACGCCTGCCTTCGAGGTTTAAAAAGACTTCTGTTTTCACTGCCTAGCCCTCTGCCTTGGCTTTGGTTCTGGTCTGAACAGATCAATATTTCTGTCCAGTCGAAATAACTGCTCCATGTCCTGAGCTCGGTTGAGCGCTATAGCAATCAACATCAAGTTCTTGAGCGAGATTTCGCCTTCCTTCTCAAACCTCCTCACGGACGCAAGAGTCACACCTGATCGTTTTGCCAAATCCGTCTGACGCATATTTCGCGTAAGTCGCAACTCCCGAGCCCGTTCAGCCAATTGCAACCGTAGTTCCTTGGGCGACTTGAGATTTGCTATCGCCGAAATGTTTCCCGTGAACACAATAAACGCTCTTATGTTAACAGTTATGGTCAAAAAATGATCTTATACGCCTAAATATTAGCAGTTATCGGATCCCGTCTTCCATCGAAATACACAGTTTCCGTTTGGTGCTTTAAAAGCAAAATTTGCCAATTCCTACTATATAGCAATTTCTCAATGAATTTTGCGCAATATAATAGTAGTTATGTTTTGTGTGCTGATTTTAAAGAATTTTTTCGGCCATTACAGCTTGATTTCACAAAATAGTTGCCCTCTTCCACCTTCTTCTTAAGCTCGGCGACTTGAGAATATCGGGCAACGTTTCGGCACCCAATTTGCCCTGCTCCTTCGGATAATGGAACCAGCAAAACACTGAACTAAATGAGGTGTTCAATGTCTGAGAAATTTCTTTCACGTCGCAATCTTTTGGGTGGGTCCGCCGGACTCGCCGCAGGAGCTGTTTTCATGTCCGCACTCAATCCGGTCGCAGCCGCCGCACCGGCTGTTTCCGATCTTGCAAAGACCGATCCCGAATACGCTCGCTTCTTTAAATACTTTGATGAGGAAGAAGTCGCCAAGACGGTCGAACCCGTGCTGGGTAAAACACACCGTTACTTCGTCATTCTCGCCGCGCTGCTCGGTTGCGGCGGCAAAGAAGAATTTGAGGTCCGCTTGCCGCAAGCGCTCGACGCTGGCGTAACTCCCACGCAAATTCGCGAAATCGTTTATCAGGCCACCGCTTATCTGGGTATGGGACGTGTTCGCGGATTCGTCGACATCATGAACCGCGTCTTTACGTCCCGCGGCGTGAAGCTCCCCCTGCCCGACACCACTGAACAGAAGGATGTTGAGCGTGTCGTCAAAGGTGAAGCCGCTCAGGTTGAAATCTTCGGACCGGGCATGAAAGGCTTTGCCACTTCCGGCCCGGAAAAGACGGTCGCCATACGCCGTTGGCTTTCTGCCAATTGCTTCGGCGACTACTATGTTCGCTCCGGCCTTTCGCTACAGGAACGGGAACTCGTTACCTTCTGCTACCTGGCTGCACAAGGAGACACAACCGCTCAGATGGCAGCACACGCTGCCGGCAACCTCAAGATGGGCAACAACGAAGAGATTCTGATTGCCACCTGCTTACAGTTTGCGCCCCTCCTCGGTTATCCCAGAACGCTCAACGCGCTCGCGGTCGTTGAAAAGGCTGCTCATCCGACCAAATAACAAAGTCGGATGGCAATTCAGGCTGCCTGCGTTTCCTCTTTGGCAGGCAGCCTGAAATATTTTCTAACAGACGTCCGGCTCTACTGACGATTATGCAAAATTCGAGCAAAATACTGAGTGCAGAATGAGTACGCTATGGCTTTCCAACTGCCGATGCAAATGTGATAACAAATCCGGCTCGGCTGAACAAACAAAGGATTCTCTTGTGTTCGAGATTACGCTGTCAGAAGATCTTCGCGCCCGTCTGGATGCGCTCAAGGATATTGCTCTGGCTCAGTGGAGGGAAAACGGCGTCTCTCTTTTTTCTCCCAAAGCAATGCCGCGGTTGCATTTTCATGTGCAACCCAGTCCGATTGTCAATACCAACACTTTTTACACGCTTTCAACCGGTCTGATTCTTCAGGGGCGCAAACGCAGCACGACTGACGGACAAAACATTGAATACGGAAAAGGCACAAGCTGCACGACAGCTGCCGACTCCCCTGCCTGCTACGAGGTGACCTGCGCTTCCGATGCTAAGCCTTTTGTTTCGATTTCCGTTGAACTTGATCCTCAGGTCCTAACCGACCTTTTAGCCACGTGCCCTGAAATCGCTGCAAAACACAAAGGCGTCGTCGTAGGACACACCGTCCACGCCTTTACCGCAATGCCCGCAACCGTGGACATCGTTGAAGCGTTTGAACGTCTGCTGCGTCTGGTCTATCAGAACCCTGAACAACTTTCTACGCGCGGTCCGATTATTGAACGCGAGCTAACTTATGTGCTTTTGATGAGCCCGCAGGGAGCGGCTCTGTCTCAGTTCTTCAGCCAGAACACGCCCGCCAACCGCATCAATCGTGCCATTCAATGGATTCGCCAAAACACGGGCAAACCGCTTGACATTGAAGCTTTGGCCGAGATGTGCAATATGACGCGCTCGACCTTCTACCGCCACTTCCAGACGGTCACCAAGATGACGCCCTTGCAGTACTACAAGCGTCAGTGCCTGTTCCTGGCTCAACACCTGATGGTGGCGCGCGGTTACAGCGCAAGTCAGGCTGCCTACGAAGTCGGTTATACAAGTCCCAATCAGTTCAGTCGTGAGTACAAGCGCACGTTCGGTTTGCCGCCGAAAAAATCAATTGCTGAACGAAACTGATCGCTGACTTTCACTTGTACAAAACCAACAGAGCCTTGCCGATATGTTCTCGACAAGGCTCTGTTTTTACTTGATTTTAAATGAAGATTCAGGCTTTCTTCTTGTGCAACACAGCCGCAAAGAAGCCGTCCGTATGATGGCGGTGCGGCAGCATTACAAAGAATTCACCGAACTCTTCCTTCTGGAAATCTGGCAACGTCACGCCTTGCTTGGCAAGCACGTCGGTAGCATTGAGCAGTTCAAATTCCGGATGAGATTCCAGAAACGCCGTAACGACGTCCTGATTTTCTCGCTGAAGTACCGAGCACGTCGCGTACACAATGCGGCCATCAGGCTTAAGGAGCTTAGCAGCCTCTTCCAGCACGCTCTTTTGCACAGCGTTGATGCGATCGAGCTCCTGCGGCGTGAGGCGCCACTTCAGATCCGGGTTGCGGCGAAGCGTGCCGGTACCAGTACAGGGCGCATCCACCAGAACACGGTCGAATTTGCCCCGCAAACGCTTGATGCGATTATCCTTTTCATCACGGATGGCAACCGGATGGACGTTGGAGAGACCGGCTCGACGCATACGCGGCGTGAGCCCCTGCAGGCGCTTCTCATTAATGTCAAATGCGTACAGACGGCCGGACGACTTCATCAGCGCACCGAGAGCTAATGTCTTGCCTCCGGCACCGGCGCAGAAGTCGCAAACCATTTCACCGCGCTTGGCACCCACGAGGCGCGCAATCAACTGGCTGCCTTCGTCCTGAATGTCGATTCGGCCTTCCTGGTACACAGGCCAACGAATCAAGCCGGGCTTATCCGTCAGACGAATACCGTCAGGCGAGAACTGCATGGGTTCAGCGGTTACCTTGTGTTCGGCAAATTCCGCAATGACATCTTCTCGCTTAGCCTTAAGCGTATTAACGCGCAAATCAAGCGGTGCTCCCTGAAGCGAGGCTTCGAAAAGCTGCGGAGCGGCTTCACCGTACTGCTTGCTTTCGAGTTCATATAGCCAAAACGGCATCTCGGCGCGCACTTCAGGCGGGGCCTTTTCGAGCTTCAAGGCCAGCATATTGCTCACCGGTCCTTTTTCGGAACCGAGAACCTGATCGCCCATGCTGTCAATACCGTACTGCATCGCAAGCGTCAAAAACGCAGCCACTTTGGGAGCTCGTTCCGGCTTGACTGGTTTCATGCGCCAGGCAATTTCGGAATAGTGTCGCAACGCATAGAAAATGGCTTCGGCCAGAATCGTTCGATCGCGGCTACCCAACTTCGGGTTGGACTTGAAGAACGCCTTCATGAGCGTATCAGCCGGTCCATCAAGCTTAAGAATCACCGCAAAAGCGCGCGCCAACTCGCCCGCGATCAGATTGGTGATGCGAATTTTGTCGGGATTGAGCTTTTGCTGACGCATTGCAGACGGAACGCCTTTGACGGGAGCAGTCTTGCGATTTTGCTCAGCCTGACGCTTTTTCGCAGCGCGCTGACGTTCCGTAAGCTTCTTTTCCGTTTTTTCTCGACGGACCTTAACCGGCGCAAACGGCATCTTTTTGGTTTTCTGTTCCATGGTTGTGTTTCTCAAGCGCAGCAATCAAAAACAGCAAGAGACTTAGCCGTTTCGTCGTCCGTCACGGTGCGGCCGTCGACAAGCTTGACCTTGCCGGAAGCCACGGCCTTGACGGCACGCGGATAAAGAACGTGTTCAAGACGAAGACCGCGGTGTGCAAGCGTATCGGCATCGTCACTGGCGAGCACCGGCACGACGGCCTGACCGATGATGGCGCCGCCATCGAGTTCGGAACTCACGAAATGCACCGTACAGCCGTGCACGCGAACACCTGCCTGGAGTGCGCGGTTGTGCGTATCGAGTCCCTTAAAAAGCGGCAACAGAGCAGGGTGAATATTGAGAATCTTGCCTTCATAATGATCGACAAAGACAGGCGTCAGAACACGCATGAACCCTGCGAGTACCACCACGTCCGGATTGTGCTGGTCGATGATCTCAATCATGGCGCGCTCAAAAGCTTCACGGGTATCAAACGCCTTGTGATCCACCACGGCCGTTTCAATACCCATTTCTTTGGCGCGAGCAAGCCCGGCCGCATCGGGGCGGTTGGAAAGCACGAGCGAAATACGGATACTCTCGGCAGCCCAATTTTCCCGTTCGCAGGCCTGAGCAATCGCCACAAAGTTCGAGCCGCGGCCCGAGATCAAAACAACGATGTTTTTCATAAATGCAAATGCACCCGAATCTTTCTCAAGACCGGGTTGACACATATCTGATTAATAGAAAACTGGAAATCTCGAATAGACAAGAAGTGCCGAAACAGCCGTCGGCACTCGCTCCGTTATGGCAGGGCAATTGTACTTGAGTTGCGGCAACCGCAGAAGATTCCGGTGAAACAAGAATTTGCCTTACATGGCCTATGTCGCATTCGTATAATCTGCGGCAGCAAGTTTTCTGCGCATAATCCTAAACAACCTTCGCAAGAGCTTGACCAGTATATAGGCAACCTTCACCCTACAGACCGGCATGCAAATCATTCGCGGCCTTCCCGGCCCCTCTCACAAACGTCCCTGCGCAGTTGCCATCGGAAATTTCGACGGCGTTCATCTCGGCCACCAGCGACTTCTTCGGGCGGTAACAAAGGAAGCGCACGCTCGAGGTCTTGCCGCCGCAGTCGTTACGTTTGAACCGCACCCGCGCGAGCTCTTTGGTAAGGAGCCCTTTGCCCGTATCAGCACGTTACGCGACAAGATGATTGCCATTGCAGGCTGCGGCATTGACGCTGTTTACATCATGCCCTTTCACAAACGCTTTGCTGCGCTCTCGCCCGAGGCGTTCGTTCGCAACATTCTTTTCGAAGGCATCAGTTGCCGCTGGGTGACGGTTGGTGATAACTTCCATTTCGGCGCAGGCGGCTCGGGTGATTTTGCCGATCTCAAGCGACTGGGCGAAACCTTTGGTTTTGAGGCTCTTGCTACCCCTCTTCTCTATCAATCGGATGAAAGAGTGTCGAGTTCCTGTATTCGTGAGGCGATGGCTTTAGGCGATCTCAATGAAGCACAAACCATGCTGGGCCGTCCCTACCGTGTCACTGGCCGTGTCATTCACGGCGCAGCACTCGGCCGGACACTGGGCTTTCCGACGCTCAATGTCGCAATGCTGCCTCCCGGATCCAAGGCCGTCTGCGCGCTGCATGGCGTCTTTGCGGTGCGCGTCAAGGGGCTTGACGGCGACACTGTTTTCGGTGGCGCCGCTAGCCTAGGCTACAAACCGACTGTAGCATCCGATCGGCGCTGGCTACTGGAAACGTTCGTCTTCAACTATTCGGGCAACGCATACGGTCGCATCGTTGAAATCGAATTCGTGCAAAAGCTCCGAGATGAAAAAAAGTTCTCGGGACTCGATGAACTTAAAGCCGCCATCCAACGCGACGCAGAGGCAGCAAGACATCTTTTGGGTGTTTAGGGAACAAAAGAAAGATTCGTCTTAAGAGATTCACGCAACGTATCGCTTTAGCCGATTCACTCCGAGAAGCTGGCCGAGCGCCATAAGCAAGCTTACCTATAGCAAACGAAGCGCTTCTGACTGTAAACTAACGACTCGTTGCGCTTGCGCCTTCCTGACAGCGCTTTTTATCGCGCATCTCAAAATTCGTTTCTTTTCAATCTTTCAGAAGAGCCCGAGGGGGCCTGGAGTTTGACACATGGCTAAAGCCGATAAAGCCGGCAATACGGCAAAGTACCCGCTTAATCTACCCGATACCGCCTTTCCGATGCGCGGCGACCTGCCCAAGCGTGAACCCATCTGGGTTGCCGACTGGGAAAAACGCGATCTCTACCACACGATTCAGAACACCTGCAAAGGCCGCCGCAACCGTTTCGTTCTGCACGACGGCCCGCCGTATGCCAACGGTGAAATTCACCTCGGCCATGCCTTAAACAAGATTCTCAAGGACATCGTCAACAAGACCAAGCTCTTCGAAGGCTACGACGTCCCCTACGTGCCGGGCTGGGACTGCCACGGCATGCCGATCGAAATTCAGATCGAAAAGATGTACGGCAAGGGGCTCGAAAAGACCGACCTGATGGCCAAGGCCCGCGCCTATGCCAAGGAACAGGTCGCCAAGCAGAAAGCCGGCTTCAAGCGTCTGGGCGTGCTCGCCGACTGGGAAAATCCGTACCTGACGATGCGCCCGGAAACGGAAGCCGCCGAAATCCGCACGCTTGCCCGCATCGTGAAGAAGGGCTACGTGTACCGCGGCTTGAAGCCCGTTAACTGGTGCTTTGACTGCTGCTCGGCGTTGGCCGAAGCCGAAGTCGAATACGCCGACCGCGAAAGCTACGCCATCGACGTCGCCTTCCCTCTTTCCGAAGAAGACAAGCCCAAGGTTGAAGAACTGATGGGCGTGAAGATTGAAAAGCCCTGCTACACGGTGATCTGGACCACGACTCCGTGGACGATCCCGGCCAACCAGGCCATTAACATGCACCCGGATCTGTCATACGCTCTCGTTGACTGCGGCGACAAGTACCTGATTCTGGGCACCAACCTTGTGGAAGATTGCCTCAAGCGCTACAAGCTCGAAGGCAAGATCGTCGGCGAAACCAACGGCAAGAACCTCGATCACGTCCGCTTCATGCACCCCTTCAGCCAATTGCACGAAGGCTTCAAGCGCTTCTCGCCGGTGTTCCTCGGTGAGTACGTGGAAGCCACGAGCGGTACGGGCGTCGTGCACTCGGCTCCGGCCTACGGCCTGGACGACTTTGTTTCGTGCAAGGCCAACGGCATGACCAACGATCAGATTCTCAACCCGGTGATGGGCAACGGCGTCTATGCCGACTGGCTCCCGCTCTTCGGCGGTCTCAACATCTGGAAGGCTCAGCCCAAGATTGTTGACACGATGCGCGTGGCGGGCGTGCTGCTTAACTGCGAAATGATCCAGCACAGCTACATGCACTGCTGGCGCCACAAGACGCCGCTCATCTATCGTGCAACGGCTCAGTGGTTCATCCGCATGGACAAGCCCACGGCCGACACCAAGGGCGTGCTCAACACCGAAGCCGAAGAAAAGAGCCTGCGCGAAACGGCTCTGGCAGGTGTCGATGCCACCAAGTTCATCCCATCCTGGGGCTACAACCGTTTGCACGCCATGATCGAGAACCGCCCCGACTGGTGCATCTCGCGTCAGCGCAACTGGGGCGTTCCCCTGCCCTTCTTCATGAACAAGGCAACGGGTGAACTGCATCCGCGTACGCTCGAAATCATGGAAGAAGTCGCCCAACGCGTTGAAAAAGAAGGCATCGAAGCCTGGGTGAAGGCCAAGGCCGAAGACTTCATGCCCGCCGAAGAAGCCGCTCAGTACGACAAGACCACCGACATTCTCGACGTGTGGTTCGACTCCGGTTCCACGTACGAAACCGTGATGAACGGCTCGCACAAAGACGTCTACGACGGCAAGCCTCACTGCGACCTCTACCTTGAAGGCAGCGATCAGCACCGCGGCTGGTTCCATTCCTCCCTGTTGACGAGTTCCATCCTTTACGGCCGTCCGCCCTACGATGCGCTTCTCACGCACGGCTTCCTCGTCGACGAAGAAGGCAAGAAGATGTCCAAGTCTCGCGGCAATGCCATGGGTCCGAAGGAAATCTACGAAAAGTACGGCGCCGAAATCTGCCGTCTCTGGGTGGCTCAGACCGACTACACAGGCGACCTGCGTATCGGCCCGACCATCATCAAGGGTGTTGTCGACAGCTACCGCCGCATCCGCAACACGCTGCGATTCCTGCTTGCCAACACGAACGACTTCGACATCAATAAGGATGCCGTGTCGGTCGATCAGATGCTCGAGCTTGATCGCTGGGCGCTGGCTCGCGTTGCCGAGCTTCAAAAGCAGATCATTGAGGCAAATGAGACCTATAGCTTCCAGCAAGTCGCCACTCTTTTGATGGGCTTTGCCACCGACGACCTGGGCAGTTTCTACCTCGACATCCTCAAGGACCGTCTCTACACCACGAAGACCGACGGTCTGCCGCGCCGCAGCGCTCAGACCGCCCTGTGGCACATCACGGCGGCCTATCTGCGTCTGATGGCTCCGATCCTTTCCTTTACGGCCGAAGAAGCCTTTGCGATCTTCAGTCCGAACAAGGAAGGTACGATCTTTACCGAGCTCTATCACACGGTGCCCGCTGTCGAAGGCTCCGAAGCGCTGCTCGCCAAATGGTCGACGATCCGCGACGTTCGCGGCGAAGTGCTCAAGAAGATCGAAGAGCTGCGCATGCAAAGCCTTGTGGGCTCGAGCCTGCAGGCCGAATGCAAGATCGCCGCAAGCGGTGAAACATACGAGACCCTCGAGGGCCTGGGCGATGAACTCAAGTTCGTGATGATGACCTCGCGCGCCGAACTCGTGAAAAACGAAGGTGACTTGGAAATCACGGTTACCGCCACCGAGCAGAAGAAGTGCTGCCGCTGCTGGCACTACGTTCCGAGCGTGGGCAACAATGCCGAACATCCGGAACTGTGCGAACGGTGCCTCACGAACCTCTTCGGCGCCGGCGAAGTCCGCACCAAGGCCTAAACGCCGTGACCGAGATCAATCGATCCGCACCCCGGAGCCCCGCTCCGGGGCGTTTTGTCCTCTGGCTTGCGGCAGCGTTCGTGTTGCTCGTTGTCGACCGGATCACGAAGGTCGCCGTCATCGATACGCTCGCGTACGGCGCCTTTGTCCCTGTCACGCCTTTTTTCAATCTTTGCCACGTTCGCAACACGGGCGCGGCCTTTTCGTTTCTGGGTGACGCAGGCGGATGGCAAATTTTCGCCTTCGCGGGCATAGCCCTGCTTGTGACTGCAGCGTGTCTGTTCTTTCTGTGGCGTCACGCCAAGCGCACACTCTTTGCCTTCTCGATGTCCCTGGTGATTTCAGGCGCCCTGGGCAACCTCTGGGACCGCCTCGTCTACGGCTACGTCACGGACTTTCTCGACTTTCACGCGTTTGGCTACCACTGGCCGGCTTTTAACGTGGCCGACATCTGCATTTGCGTGGGGGCGGCACTCCTGGTGTTCGACGAATTCCGCCGAGAAAGGTAAGCTTTCTATCCTCAGTACAGCCTCAAACAGAAAAACCGTGTCCGAAAGCAAGACGCGGTTTTTTGTTTTGTCACAACTCTCTGTCAGACCAACTCGTAGGTGGCCGACTGAATCGGTGTATTAAGGTTGGGCAACACTCGCTCAAGCAGAATGCCATCGCGATTATCCATCCGATAGCCGAATGTAGAGCGAATGCCCTGCAGTATGAACTGAGCGGCGCGATCAAGCGCAATCGGAAGGCTGTCGCCCTGCAGGAGGCTGCCCGTAATCACGCTCGTGAAGCTGTCGCCCGTGCCGGGATAATGCGCAGGCAGATACGGACAGGTGACCTTCCAGGTGCGCAAATCAGACTTGCTGCGCGCAATCACGGAAGTTAATCCCGACTGGCCCGGCACCGGAACACCCGTGATGATCACCGTATCGGGTCCCATTTCGGAAAGTTCGGCAATCAAGTCTTTGAGTTCCTCGGTCGTGCAGTCCGTCTTGTAAGGACGATCCAAAAGCGCAAACGCCTCGGTGAGATTGGGCGTGAGCACGTCGGCCCGGCATGCCAGGCGCCGCATCTCTTCGACCATCTCCTGCGTCATCTTGCTGTAGAGGTGTCCGTTGTCACCCAAGACCGGATCGACCACCACGAGCGTATCGGCCGTGCGGAAGCGCTCGATAAAGCCGCAAACGATCTCGATTTGTCGGGGCGAACCCATATAGCCCGTGTAGATCGCATCAAAAGTGACGCCGAGCTTTTCCCACTGATCAATGATGCGAGGCATCTCTTCGGTGAGATCGAGGAAGGAAAAGTCCGGGTACTGCGAGTGATTGGAGAGAATCGCGGTGGGCAGAGGACACACGTTAAAGCCCATGGTAGAGAGAATCGGAATGACGGCCATCAAAGATGTCCGGCCGATTCCGGACAGGTCGTGAATCGCCGCGATGCGGCGAACATTGGGCTGGAAACGCATGTCGAAGACTTCCTTTTGGCTTCTGTGGTTTTCGAGGTTCCTAAAGATAGCACTTCGCAAGACGTCAAGCATCTGCACTCAGCAATATTTGAGAACAATCGCGGCTGTGCAAGTTGCTAAACTCACCGCACTCAAAAATTTTGACTCTTGGAGAATTGTCAATGTTTCAGATCGGAGAAACCGTCGTCAACGTCAAAGGCCCCTCCACGGCAGGCGACTTTGATTTGCAAGCCCAACGCGGCCGCTGGGTGGTGCTTTATTTCTACCCGAAGGACAACACGTCGGCCTGTACGATGGAGGCGCGCGACTTTACGGCTGCCGTGCCTCAGTTCGAGGCTTTGAACACCAAGGTAATCGGCGTCTCCCGCGATTCGGTCAAGACCCACGAAGGCTTTTGCACCCGCCAGGAACTTGGTATTGAACTCGTGAGCGACAAGTCCGAAGAGCTCTGCACAGCCTTTGATGTCATCAAGCCCAAGGTTATGTACGGCAAACCCTGCCGCGGCATCGTTCGCTCCACCTTCCTCATTGATCCGCAGGGTAGGCTCGCGTTTGAGTGGCGCGGCGTCAAGGTTCCGGGTCATGTGGAAGCGGTACTCGAAAAGATCCGTGAGCTCTCTTAATCCAATCCTCCGGCAAGACGTCTACACTGTCTTCTGATACTCGACTTCAATCTAGAACTGCTTCATCATGACTGCAAAGCTTTACTCTCGCCTGGCTGCCAAAAACATTACGGTAGCTGTCACAGGCGGCATCGCCGCCTACAAAACCTGTGAGCTCGTAAGGCTTTTGGTTAAATCGGGGGCAACGGTTCGCGTCTGCATGACGCAAGCCGCAACAGAGTTTGTCGGTCCGCTTACGTTTGCAGCGCTCTCAGGACATCCGGTACAAACCGAGGCCTTTGACGGCACGATGCAACACCTGGCACTCACGCGCAACTGCGACCTTCTGATCGTTGCTCCGGCCACCGCCAATATGCTTGCCAAAGCGGCCAACGGCATTGCCGACGATCTGGTGAGTTCCGTTATTCTCGCAAGCTCCTGTCCAGTCGCCGTGTGCCCCGCAATGAACAGCAATATGTGGGCCAAAGCAAGCACGCAGCGCAACATCAATCAGTTGAAAGTCGACGGCTTTGCCGTACTTGGCCCCGCGTGCGGGGAACTTGCCTGCGGCGTTTCAGGCGCAGGCCGCATGATCGAGCCTGAAGAAATCGCCGCACACGCCGCGCGCCTGCTTTCTCCGAAGATCCTGCAGGGTAAGCGCATCGTTGTCACGGCAGGTCCCACCTATGAAGCGCTGGACCCCGTGCGCGGCATCACCAACCGCAGCTCAGGCAAGCAGGGTTACGCCGTTGCGCAGGCCGCTTTTGAAGCCGGAGCCGATGTGACGCTTATTTCCGGCCCCACTTCTATCAAAGCCCCATACGGCGTCAAAGTCGTGCCAGTCGTTTCGGCAGAGGAAATGAACGAGGCCGTGCGCCGTGAGGCAACCGGCGCCGATGTCTTTGTGAGCGTCGCTGCCGTTGCCGACTGGCGTGCTCAGACTGTCGCCGATGAAAAAATCAAGAAGTCCGATGAACCGCCCACGTTAGAGCTCGTGGAAAATCCGGACATCCTCGCGCAGGCGGCACGAGAATTTCCCTCGCTTTACTGCGTCGGCTTTGCCGCCGAAACCGAAAACGTGCTTGAAAACGCTCGCGGTAAGCGCATCCGCAAGCACGCTCGCATGATCGTGGCAAACAACGCTCGTAGCGCCATCGGCTGCGACATGAACGAAGCGATGATCGTGACGGCCGACAAGGAAGTCGCCACGGGTCACGTGAGCAAAGACAAGCTTGCGCAGACCATCATCGAATGCATCGCCGAAGACCTCGCAAAGGAGGTGTAGATATGGCCTTCAAACTCAACGAAAAAACGCTTGAACCTCACAACGGCGACTACATCGCGTTTTTGAAGGAAATCGAAAAAGGCAACGCCAAGGTAAGCGGCCTAACCGTCTCCGTCAACAGCGACATGCCGGGCATGGTTACCGTGCGGCGCGCTAACGAATCCGATCAGGCTTCCTCGTCACCCGGTTTCATCGCCAAGAACAAGAACGCCATGCCTGCGCTGTTGCGCCTTGCGGGCAGCGTGATCGCGCTTTTCGGCGTGTTGTTCATCATTGCAGGCATGTCCGAGCCGAGCCTTCAAAATTTGATTCCCGTCGGAATGTTCGTAACATTCGGCGGTCTTGTTTGCGCGCTCTCACAGCATCAAAAGCTTGAGCGGCTCAAACGGCTTGAAAAGGCTGATTCATAACGATTTTTTTGCTGTTTCATACTGTCCCAAAACGTCCAAGGTTGTCCCCCTTCGAGTCAAAACGTTTGATTTGTTCCGTATCTCGGGTGCAGGACAAGGACAAAATTGCTTCACCTTCTGGAGAAACTTCCAGAAGGTTCCTTGTTTCTTAACCGGAGGTATAGCTAAGAAGCAATCGGATGTTTTTAAACTCAGCGATGGTAGACATAACGTTGCCAGAGGTCTTTATCTCGAAGTGAAAAACAACGGCAGATCTCAAGTATGGTTGTACTTCACCAAAATCAACGGCAAGCGAAAATGTTTTGGCCTAGACAGTGCATTTGCAGTGCGTCTTCAACAGGCCCAGAACCTAGCCAATGAGTATCGAAGCAAAATTGCTCTTGGCATTGATCCAAAGCCAAAAAAAATTGATGTAGGAGCCTCAAGTCATCTTGTTAAAGATGTTTACTTCGAGGCAATGGGAAACCGAAGAGTTACGCAGAATTCGAAAGGAAACTCCCTGGCAACAAATCTTCAAAAATTACATTGGGCCAGCACTAGGGAATAAAGACGCAGCCGATGTGATAAGTGAGGACATTCTTGCACTCCTGTCACCTCTTTAGCACACCCAAACACCGACTGCTAAGTTAATTAGACAGTGCTTAGAACTCGTTTTTCATTACGCTGCTCATAAAGGTTGGCGGCCCCGTGAGAATCCTGCGGCATGGAAGCACAATTTGGATATGGAACTGCCTTCATATGAGACCATCCACGTTACCGAACACTGGAAAGCTCCAACATTGAGGGAACTTCATACTGTGAGCTCATATCTGATGAATGGCTTTGTTTATGAAAAAATGGCGATGTTTGGAATTCTTACGGCATGTCGCAACACGGAGTTTCGTGAAGCCATGAGGGATGAGCCAGAAAGAACATCCTGTTCACAAAGTCCTGTCGCAGACAAATCTTTTCAAATGCGGACCAAAGCACTTCGCTTGCTGTGTCAAAGTCGTTGACTTCATCTTTGCTCTCGAGAAAAGCTTCAAGAAAAGCTAGGATTGCGAAATGCTCCTCCACGCTGTCACGGTTCTCCTCGCCCTTTTCCATCCGCTCAATCAAAGAACGCGTTTTGTCATCGAGCTCTCGCGTTTTGAGCGCTTTGTCGATTTCATCCGCTAAAAGCCAAAAGCGACGGCCTGAGTCCGGATCCGTAGCCTTCGCTGCAAAGCAACAGCTTTCGGGCAAAGCTCCGGCACAAGCAACCAAAACCTGCACGTCAACGGCTCGGTCGAAATCAACGTGCAAAACGCCGCGTACCCGAAGGTTGTACAACCAGCCCTCGGCTTCGCTCAGAACGGAGGCTTCCCAATTGAGATA
>UMHZ01028706.1_pt1 | contig 68787 bp, 106 predicted proteins | sample 1965671 | NCBI WGS metagenome assembly UMHZ01 (sample SAMEA4836111, study PRJEB28245) | human gut metagenome | biome: gut microbiome; material: fecal sample | place: Denmark | collected 2008 | reverse complement strand
ACATCATCAACGGCTATCTGTTCAACGGCAAATTTCAGCCGGTGGGCTGGACGGTGATCGACGGAAAGATCATCAGCCGAGACGCGTATCAGGACTGGGGCATTTCCATCGGCAGCGACGGACTTCCGAAGATGCTGACGGACCGGGGAGGATCCTTCCTCTCCGGCGTCCCTCTCCTGAAAGCGGGAGCCAAACTGCGTCGGGACCTCACGCCGGACGTGGCCCGGCCTGCCGCCCGGACGGCTGTAGGCTGGATGCCCAACGGCAAGGTCTGCCTTTGGTGCGACAAGGCCAGTCTGACCCGTGAACAGCTTCAGAATAAGCTACTGGGGTTAGGCGTGACGGATGCGTTGATGATGGACGGCGGCGGCTCCACGCAGGGAATCTTCCCTGGCGGCAAGGTGACCAGCTCCCGGAAGGTGCCCACGCTGCTGTTGTTTTGGGAGCGGAAGGCGGCTACCACAAACCCTACCCCGGCCCCAGTCAATCCGGAGGAACCGGCGCTGGCATGGGGCAAGGCCAAGGGGCTGTTGACGGACAGCAATGCGGGGGAGACGGTGACACGGGCAGAGATGGTTCGTGCATTATACAAAATGAGGTGATGAGCATGGTTGGAATCAACGGATACTCCAAGGCCAAGGACGGAAACAAGCGTCTTTCCGCCCACTTCAAGGTCAAGGAGTTTGCCTGCAGGGACGGCAGCGACGCCGTTCTGGTGGCTCCCCGTTTGGTAATGGTGCTGGAATCCATCCGCACTTATTTCGGTTCCGCTGTGGTGATCAACAGTGGCTACCGGACTCCCCAGTACAACGCCAAGGTGGGCGGCGTGACGGAAAGCCAGCACTGCTACGGCACGGCAGCTGATATTTCCGTGGAAGGACAGAAGCCGGAACAGGTGGCGGCCTATGCCAGACAGCTGATGCCTGACTGGGGCGGCGTGGGCATTTACAGTAAGCAGGGCTTTACCCACATCGACGTGCGGGAGACCAAGGCCGACTGGACCGGCTGAGAGAAAACAGGCAAAAAGCCCCATGCCACTGGGAATGCGGCGGCATGGGGCAATATTAAAACAGAACATGACCGTTCCGAAAAAACAGGGCGGGACGGAAAACATATAAAACAGGCCAAAAAGGAGGGACGGCTATGGGAACGAGTTGGAGCGAGATCATTTCGGACCATGCCATGGTTTTTATTGATGACGTGAGACTGACGGATCAGGCGGCGGAAAGCCCTGCGCGGTTCCTTCGGCGGATGAGCCTGTACATGAAAAACGCGATCCCGGTATTCAACCGTCCCCCTGAGATGGTGGATTACCTGAAGGAGGGACTGACGGAACCCGCCTACGGGGACAGCGCATGGGTCTCCACCTTGGAGAGCATTGCGAAAGAAACGAAGGTAGAGACTGGGATGACCGGCTACGAATTATTCTCCTGCGCACAGCGGGCGGAGCAGCCGGACGGGTCCGTACTCTTAGTACCGTATGGAGAGGCGGTGTATGACCCGGAGACCGGGACCGTGACCTTTCCTCCCCAGATGGACGCGGGATTGCAGTACGAAATGGACTTTTACACCGACGGGGCCTTTGCCCATGACCTGACAGCGGAGCAGAAGCGGCTGTTGGGATTGTGCGTAGCCTCCGTATGGGACGAGCGGTTTTTCCGCAACTGGCTCAGCGACGCGCCCAAGGATCATGACCGGAGCTTTAACCCGCCTAACGAGCCGCAGTACATGGAAAAGGGCAGCAAGAAGAAACTGCAGAACCGGGGGCTGTTGAATCAGGAATTGCGGAAGTATGAGCAGGACTGCCTGTACGCCACGGCGTTCCACCGGTCGGCGCGGCAGATGGTGCTGATCTGAAAGGAGGGGACCACATGGCGGACGCCAAGCACGGCATGAAAAACATTGGCCTTTTGGGCGGCGGGAACGGCAGGGCGACCAACGCTCCGGCTCAATACCGGGACCGGAAGCGGCAGTATTTTGCGGATGCCACGGCCCGGTTTGTGGAGGAAATGGCTCCTTACGCCACGGACTTTGTGACGGCCCGGATGCAGGGCTTGGTTCCTGGTGACTTCTACCGGTGGAGCACAAAGCACATCCGCCTTTCCGACACCACCAAGCAAGGCGTCAGCCTCACCCGGAAAACTGATGACCAGAAGGCGTTTCTGGTGGCGGACGCCGGAGTGGACTACATCCCGGAGGGAGCCAAGGTGGAGACCATGGGTTCCTACTGGCTGGTGACGAACCCCTCCAACCTGTCCAGCGCAATAGGGACCGGGATCATGCGGCGGTGCAACGCTGTATGGCGGTTTCTGGATTGGTACGGAAACATCCGGGAAGAACCGATCCTTGTGGAAAAGTCCTTGGCACAGGCCACGGCCAACGACTTCCAGGAAATGACCCTCATCATGCAGGGCTATTTCAACATCATCTGCCAGCGCAACGCCAACACAGAGCAGCTGGACCAGAACAGCCGCCTGATCTTAGGGCGGCGGGCCTATCAGATCACCGGATATTCTGACATTACACAGGAGTTCACCGGGGATGACGAGAGCACCCATCTGCTGCACTTCAACGCCCGGATGCAGGAACCGAACCATGAGATCGACGATATGGAGGCGAAAGTGGCAGGCGGGAAGAACTTCTCCTGGGCGGTATTTGTTGCCGGAAGTCCCCGGATGACGGCGGGGGATACCGTTCCCTTCACGGCACGGTCTCAGCGAAACGGGGAGGATGTGGAGAGCACCGCAGAACACCCGATCAATTATGTGTGGCGGTCGGACGATCCCAACGTGGCCACGGTGGATGCGGACGGAAAAGTGACGGCGGTCGCCGAGGGAACTTGCCAGATTATCGCCGCTCTGAAACAGAACCCGGCCTATGAAGGACGATTTGCGGTGACGGTAGAGGCGTCCGGCGAGAAAACGCCATCGGTGAAGTTTTTGAATGAGGTTCCCCGCTACATGGCGCCCTACGATGTGGAGACCTTGGAGGCGGCACTGTTTATCGGCGGTGTCCGACAGGATGCGGCGGTAGAATGGACCTGTGAAGGAGCCGCAGAGGGTTCTTACAGCGTAAGTGTCAATGGGAATCAGTTGACAGTCCGATGCTGGGGCAACAGCCCGGAGCCGCTGACGGTGACGGCCAGATGCGAGGGCGAGAGCGTCAGCGCAGTGATCGAATTGGAGGGCTTGTAATGGCAGAGAAGTGTCCATACGCCTACAAGCGGCCCGGAACGGTGAGCTTGCTGTGCGAGATGCAGCCGGGGCAGAAATTCCCCATCTGCGGACACCAGCATTTATGCGGCGTGACCGGGCAATGGGAGAACACACCGCAGGCGGCCTTGTGTCCCCTGCGAGGAAGCAACCGTGAGAAATTCCAAAAAATCTGAAAGGAATGACGTATATGGAATGGAAAAAGCTGACGGAAGAAGGGCTGCTGGCAGCCAGAGACTATGTGCCCCTGATGGAAAAGGCGGCCTTTGCGGCGGAGTGCGCCGGACGGTGCTTTGACCGGATGGAGGTCCGTGTGGAGGGAGGACAGGTACTCCCCTACTTCAAGGAGAACGTGGAGCGGCGGAGCCGGTATCTCATGGGCGGCTTTGTAAAGCTGTATCTGGGAGAGGACTTTGAACCGGTGGAGGGGGAAACCTACCTCATGTCCGCCGACGACTACGACCGCTGGGCCGGAGGACACATCTTCAACCAGATCGACCGCATGAAGGGGAAAGGGCCGGAGCTGCGGGACAAGGCCTTTGACCTGCTGGCGGATTACCGTGATCTGGAAAAGATGCTGAAAACGGAGATTTACGGGATGCTGCAAGCCATGAATGATCCCGTGAGCCGGTTTCAGGATCTTGCGGCGCAGAGCATGACGCCGGAGGCGGTGCAAAAGACGCTGGATGACCTGAAAGAGGCCCGGAGCGCTTTTGACGCGGCCTTTCAGCAGAGAAAGGACGGCAAACAATGAACCCGGCCTTCCACAGCCCCACTTATCCCTACGAGCGGGTACAGACCGGTTTTCTGACCTTCCGCGGGGCGGAGGAGATCCCCCACAAGCTGTTGACCTATCTGATGGACCTGCCGCTGCCGGACGGCTATGAACCGATGGATGACAACACCCGGCCCCGTGTCCGACTGATGAAATATCTATGGCATGACGGGGCCAAGCCGCTGGGAGAGCGGCTGCCCACGGCCAAGGAGAAGCAGAGCCTTCTTTTTGACGGGAACGAGCCTGTGGTAGACAGCAGCACCCAGCGCCGCAAGCACCCGAAAGGGTATCGCCTTTACGCTCAGAAGTTCTGGGGAGAAGCCCAGACGGAGGCAAAGAGCATGATCAAGTGCTATCTGGGCCGCATTTTTGCACAGACGCCCTTTGACGCACGGATCGGGATCACGTTTGTAATCGCCTGCAACGTGAATCAGGAGACCACCACGAAAACGGAGGCATATTCCAGAGCCTACGATATGGAGCAGTGCATCATCGAAGCACTGAACGGGGTGAACATAGCGGGGATTGGCGTGTGCGACTTCTCCCGTATCGCCCACGCAGACAACGGGAGCCGCCCGGTGTATGACCAGACGGGCACGGTAGTGGGCCGGGAACTGAAAATGAGCATCCATTGGGCGGAGAGCGAAGCCGCCATGGGGGACACCATTGAGGACTACTAAATTCACAACGGGAGGACAGCCACCATGACCATGGAAGAAGCAGCCGTAAAAATAGAGGGCCACGAGCACGAGATCAAATCCTTGAAGCACCGCATGGACGATGTGGAGCGGGATCAGCAGGCGCTGATCAAGCTGACTGCCAGCGTAGAGGTAATGGCGACCAAGCAGGAAGAGATGGGGACAAAGGTGAGCCGGATCGATGAAAAGATGACGGAAATGGAAGGGAAGGCCGCCAAACGGTGGGACAGTCTCGTGGACAAGGTGATCTGGCTGATCGCCGGGGCCTGTATTGTGGCGCTGTTTGCCAGCGCGGGCATTACCATTTGATTTCAGATATCGGAGAGGATGAATTAAAAGATGGAACTCTCACGGAATATCAAGCGGGCGGCGGACCGCTACGAACCCATAGAAACCGCCGGACTGACCCTATGGCCCATCCGAGTCTGTGAGCAGGAGGAATTTGAGATGGCGAGACCGGCCATTGACGTGATCCAGCAGGCGCTCCCTGTGCGCTATGCGGTCATGCCTCTGCTGACAGCCTATTGGGTCATGGATCTGGAAAGCATGGAGCGGGGGGAAGAACCGGTGGGCCTTTTTAACCGGGCGCTGGCGTTTTTGGCGCTGGCGCTGCGGCTGGGGGAGGGCCGGAGCCTTTCGGACCGCATCCGCCTGTTTCATGTGAAACTTTCACCTGAAAACACAATGGATTTAAAGGGGACATGCTTTACATGGAACGGTGAGGAAGAAATCACCATTACCCCGGTACAATTCCAGCGACTCAGGGCTATTCTGGCCTATCAGAACGGCATTGAGCTGACAGATGAGGACGCCAACCCGGACCTGTTGGAAGCGGAGGCGGAGCTGGCCCGGAGAAACGGGCCGAAGCTGCGCCGGGACCCGGCCGCTCTGCTTTCCTCCATCGCCCTGTTTACGGGCTGTGAGGAAACAGAGATGGACGAATGGCCCCTGCTGAAGCTAAAACGGCGTCAGGAAGCCATCCAGCGGGCGGCAGATTATCTGATCTGCGGCATTTCGGAGGGCAACGGCGTGAAGTGGAAGGGCGGGAACCCTGTACCCCACCTTTTCTATGACCGGGAGCGGGAGGACGCGGGGGCCATGACCCCGCTGAGCCAATTTACCAACAACAAGGAACAAACTTAAAAGGAGTGTGAACAGACATGATCACTTTTACTGACAAGAGACTCTACCCGAAGGGCATTTGCTCCGCACAGCTTCAAGACCCTGTTACCGGCGAGGTTCTGAGCCAGAGCGACAAGTTCTCCACCGGTAACATCCAGTTCTCCGGCAACATCGACCCTCTGCGAGCGGGCCTTGGCAACGGCGTTGCCACGATTGTTGCCAGCGACAGCGATACGCAGGTGAACTTCACCCGCGCGGACTTCGACCTGATGAGCAAGATGATGGCTGTGGGCGGCACCGTGAGCTACAACGCCGTTTCTCCCGTCTGTCAGACGCTGGAGGCCACGGGCACTTCCCTGAAGGCCGACGTGAGTAAGCTGGTGCCTGTGGCCCAGTACGGCTATTCCTCCATTTTCTGCTACGTGCAGGAGGTGGGCGCGGCTTCCTCCTACTCTGTGGGCGGCGTTCCTTATCCCATTGACCCCGCCACCGGTGCCATTACCGGCTTCACCGCTGAGAGCGGCAAGAGCTACAAGGTGTGGTACTTCGCCCGGAAGCCCGCGGCTCAGGTGGGCGTGGTGCACAGCGCCTTTAACGGCCGCATCGTCCACTTCACCGCGCAGATCGCCGTATACCAGAACGTGTCCGGCAAGAACAAGGGCACCCGCTGGGGCTGGGCCTACCTGATCGTGCCCCGCCTGTATCTGAACCCCGAAGGGGCCAACACCACCGGCGACCAATCCAACTACGATACCACCACCATCACCGGCCGCGCCATCAATGAGGACGCCGACGTGATCTCCGCCGAGTGCGACGCCTGCGGCGGCATGGGCACTTCCGCCTACATGGTGCTGGTTCCCGACGAGGAAAGCGACGAGGTGGCCGGGATCGCTGTGATCGGCGGCGTGGTGAGCGTGGCCGCCAGTGGCACTGCCCCCGTGAATGCCAAGCTGGTCATGAAAAACGGGGAACTGGTGACGCCCTCTCCCGCAAGCCTGCTGAAGTACACCGTGACCGCCGGGACTGCTACCGGGACCACGGTCTCCACGGACGGCATTGTGACCGCCGGGAGCACACAGGGCACCGGGAGCATCGCCATCCAGTATCCCGCCGAGGGGGCGGCCAAGTACACCGCGCAGGCGGTTCTGGAAGTCACCGGCGAGTAAGGGACACACCAAAAACGCCTTATCCTAAGCGTTGGATAGGATGAGCCGAGCGGGGCTGACTGCCGGGGAAACCCGGCGGTCGGCTCCGCTTTTTGTTCCCCGGCAGACGGGAGAGCATGAGATCCTCATGCTTCGGCGTATGCTTGGGACCATTTTCGTGAGGTCACGAACATGATGGAAAGGAGCGGGGAAATGAGCGGAAGCGTGTCTGCCAGGATCACAGGGCTGGACGAGGACATGGCGGCGCTGGAACAGCGGTTCAAGGCGGCGCTGGCGGGGGCCATGCCCACGCTGCGGGAGGATCTGTCCCAATGCCTTTTCGAGCACGTGCAGGGCGACGTATACGAAAAATTCGACCCAAAGGAATATATCCGGCGGGGAGAATACGGCGGCTTGGCTGACATAGACGGCAACACGGAGTTTGCGGTGACAGAGGACAGCGTTTCCATGGACTACCAGCCCAGCGGCGAGAGCGAACAGGTGGAAAGCCCGCTGAACGGAGACGCGCTGATCGGGCGCATTGAGCATCTGGACCCGCCCTATGACTGGACCAGACGCCCACCGGCCAGACCGTTTTTTGAGAATTTCGTCACGGAGATGGTCGAGGGAGACCGGGCGGAGGAAACGCTGGTGCGGGCCATGAACCAACAGGACGCAGAATTACAGATCGAAGCCAACGGCTACACGGGCCGGGAGGGTGACGAAGGATATTGAAGTAAAGGCAGGGCGGTGAAGCATGGCAAAAATTATCTTTAAGGGCGTACCCGATTTTACAGAGGTCCGGGCGGAGATCGCAAAGCTGAAGCAGGAAGTCGCGTCGGTTTCCTCCACAAAGGTGAATCTGAACGGCACGGCGCAGGGTCTGAACGGCGCAGCCAATGCCGCCGGGAAGCTGGCGCAGAATTTGCAGAAGGTCTCCACCACCTTTGACACAAACGGGCAGGCCACGCGGCAGGTACGGGATTTCTCCGCACGGCTGGGAGAGACCACCCGCGTGGTGGCGACGCTGAACAAGGAGACGGGGGATCTGGCTGTGACCCAGCAGACCGTGACCCGGAACTACCGACAGCAGGCCCAAGCGGCGGAGAAAGCCGCGGCTGCGGAACTGAAAGCCACCCGTCAGGCCAACGCCTATTTACAACAGCAGACCAGAGCGGCGCAGAACACCCCCTATAACCCCACGGCCATGCAGCGGCAGATCGAGGGCATGGTGGGCATTGGAAACGCCGCCAAGAATGCGGCGGACAGCGCCGGCGTATTTGAAAGAGCGTTTTTGAACTCCTCCGATAAGGTCCAGAAGGGCACGAAGGAGATGACTGAGAAAACCAACCTGTTAGGGGACAGCTTTACCAACGCCTACCTGAAAATGCTGCAATGGCAAGTGGTGGGCACCATCGTCTCCAAGACCATTGGGGCCTTCCGGGACGCCATTTCCACCATGAAAGCGGTGGACGATGAGATGGTGACGGTCCGCAAGGTAACTGGCTTTACAGCGGAGCAGATGGAGGAACTGCGGGATCGGGCCTATGAGACGGCATCGGCCTACGGCGAAGCGGCGGACGAATATCTGAACTCTGTGGCGGCGTTTGCCCGTGCCGGTTACGGCGAACAGGCGGACGCACTGGCGGAGCTGGCCACCAAGACAAAACTGGTGGGCGACACCAGCGCGGAAACGGCACAGCAATTCCTTCTGTCCGTGGACGCGGCGTATCAGTACAAGGGCAACATTGACGCGTTGACCCGTGTGCTGGACGGCGCCAACGAGATCGACAACAAGTACGCCACCAGCATTGAAAAGCTGGCGGAAGGCTTGGGGACCGTGGCCCCGGTGGCGGCACAGGCCCATGTGGGGGTCGACGAACTGACGGCGGCCATCGGTACGATCACGGCGGTCACACAGCGGAGCGGCAGCGAAGCGGCCCGTGCGTTCCGGGCACTGGTTCTGAACATCGTGGGGGACACGAAAACCGAGATCGACGAGGGCGTGACGTGGACCACCGGGGAGATCGCCGGGTTGAAGGACGTGATCCGGGAGTACGCCCCGGCTGCGTATGAAGCGGCGAAGGCCACCGGCGAGGTCATTGACCCCATGGAGGCCATCGGGGGCCTTGCCCAGAGCATGAAGGACGGGCTGCTGACCGAACAAAAGCTGATGGAGATGGTCAGCGACATCGGCGGCAAGCTGCGGACCTCTCAACTGCTGGCTCTGATCCAGAACTGGGATATGTACCAGTCCATGCTGAAAGACTACGCCAACGCCGTAGGCAGCGCGGACGAGGAAATTTCCAACGCCATGGACAGCTGGACCCGTAAGACCAACATTCTGAAAAACGAATGGACGGAGTTCGTTCAAAGCATGGTGAGCACCGACGCCGTTAAGGGCGGGCTGGACGTGCTGATCGGCACGGTGGAAGTCCTGAACACGGACCTTGGCCACGCGGCGGTGACTGCCGGGGCGGTGTCGCTGGGGCTGATCGGGATTCAAGCGGCGGCCAAGGGCGCGACGGCGGCGTTTACAAAGCTGTCGGCGGCTGGGATCGCCATGAACCCGTGGATTCTTGCCATCGGCGCGGCGGTGGCGGCGTTTGGATTATTGTGGAATGCCACGGAGGATTCAAGAAAGTCCATTGACGAACTGAACACCGACATTTCCGACAACACAGAAAAGTTGGAGGAAAACCGGCGGCGGCTCACCGAGATCAACGAGCTTGGCTGGAACGAAAAAACTCCGGAAATTCTGAATGAAAAGGCGGCGTTGGAACAGGAAAACGCCGAACTGGAACGGCAGATTGAAAAACTCAAAGAACTGGAAGCGAGACAGGCCAAGCGCACACTAAAAGGCGCCGGGGGGTATGTCGGAACCGGGGAGACGGTATATCACCTGACCTCTATGGGCGAGAGCCGGGGCGGCGCGGAGGCGCTGGGTCTCAGCGGGCTGACCTTTAAAAGCTATGAGGAACTGACCGCATACCTGGACCAGTACATTCCGGGAGCGGCGGAAAAGTCCCGACAGGAATTGGAGGCGCTGGGTGTCCAGTTTGAGGAAACGGAGAAAAAAGCCTATCAGACTGGGGAGACGTATGAGAAATCCCTGATTGAACAGGCGGACGATCTCTCCAAAAAGCTGAAGGAGAACCGGGGAGACCTTGGAGACCTTCAGAAAGAATACGATTCCGTTACCACAGGACTTGCCCGGTTTGCACAGGCCCATGAGGTATTGGGGGATAAAACCTCTGATGCCAAGGCCGCACTGGACACACTGAACCAAGCGTATGACGCAGCGGCGGATTATGCTGCCACCTACGGAGATGCCGTGGAGGTGACGGGAGCACAGGCGGAGGCGGTATCAAAGACCTATCCCAAGCTGGCGGATAGCATTGCAAAGGTAGGAGATAAGTACGTTGTGTGCAAGTCTGCCGCACTGAGCGCATCAGACGGACTCATTGCCGCAAACGGGCGCATCTCCAGCAGCGCAAAGACCATGGCCAAGGAGACCCTGACCCAACTCAAAAGCATTGTGGCGGGGTATCAGGAGGTAGCAAGCCTTGCCATGTCGGCGTACAGCGCTGACCAGTCCAGGGAGAATTACGAGAATCTAAAAAACGCCTTTCTTCTGAGTACGAAGGCGCAGGGGGCCATGAACCGCCTGAAAAACGCCATTGCGGAATCGGAGAAGTACGGTTATAACGCCGCCACAGGCATCGAATCGCCTTCCGGGACAAAAAAATCCAGCAGGTCCACCAAGTCCACCAAGGACGCGGAACTGGAACGGCTGAAGGACATCGTATCTCTGCGGAAGTCGGAGCTTTCCCTCATGCAGGAGCGTGGGGACAGCACGGCGGACCAGATCGACAAGATGCGGCAGATCCAGGCGGCGCTCCACGCACAGGCGGAGTATATGCGGCGGATCGGGGCCAGTCAGGCGGACATCAACGCCCTGTCCACGGAGCACTGGAAGATCACCAAGCAGATCCAAGAGCTGCAAAAGGATTTGTGGAATGAATTAGAGGACGCCGTTAACAAAAAGCTGGAAGAAGCGGCGGATGCCCGTGACAAGCAGGTTGACGCCATCGACAAGCAGATCGCGGCGCTGAAGGATGCCAAGCAAGCCGAGGACGAAGCCCTGAAACTGGAACAGCTGAAGGCGGCGGTGCTGGAAAAGCAGAACGCCTTGCTGGAAGCCCAGAAGGAACGGACGGTGCGGGTATTCAATGCCGCAACCGGACAGTGGGAGTGGGAAGCCAACGCATCCTCGGTCAAGTCCGCACAGGACGCCTATGAAAAGGCAAAGGAGGACTTGGCGGAGTATGAGCGGGAGTTGGCCCTTCAGCGGGAAATCGACGAGCTGGAGGCCAAGAAAAAGCTGATCGAGGAGACCTACGAGACCCTGAAGGACGAGTGGAAGCGGATCACGGACAGTTTGCAGGACCCCACCCGGACTATTGACGACATTCTCAGCGACATTGCCAGAAACGGCACGCCCAAGATGCGGCAGCAGGTGGAGGAGGTCAACAACCTGCTGGGCAAGCTGAATCAGTACATTGCCGGGGCTATGAATGGGATTATGCTCCCCGGACAGACGATGCTGCCGGGGATGATGGGCGCAGCCGGAGCGACCGGAGGCTACCACTTCGACTACACGAAGAATCCGGGGGGCGGCTGGACGCAGACAGAAATGAACGAGGGGTTCAAGGAGGGGGACTCCGGCTGGAAGCTGGCAGACGGCAGCGACGCCAACCTGAATTACCGGGACACCACGCCATACGGAAAGGGTGTGAAGGGGTCCTTCACCGGCGCGGATATGAGCCGTGACCCAAAGTTGGCGGGGCGAACCGTTGAGAAAAACGGATATATCATCACGTATGACGAAAACGGCTATGCTAAGAGCGCCATCAACGTACATCAGGGAGCTGTCAATGGAAAACTTTCCGGGCTTTACACGAAGGTGGACGCGGACGGCAACGAGATGCACTACACGGGCTATGACAAAAACGTGGATTACAACCTTGCCATCAAGCAGGCCAAGGAGTCCGGGGCCGGGGAAGGGCTGATCAAGCAGTTAGAGACAGAGCGGCAGAACAAGATCAACGCCATGTACGGCGGCAAGGACCCGGACAGAGGCGGAAGCGGTTCCGGCGGAAGTTCTTCAAAAGGCGGTTCGTCCAGCTCGTCCGGCGGCAAGGGCTATGACAGCAATGTGGACTACTCTCTGGCAATCAAAAATGCCGAAAAGAGCGGCGCCAGTCAGGCCACCATCGACAAACTGAAAGAAGAGCGCCAGAACAAGATCAATGACAAATACAGTGGAAAAGACCCGTACAAAAAATATGACTCCGGCGGCATTTTGAAGGGTCTGGGGGGCATCAAGGCCACCAGTCAGGACGAGATCGTAATCCCGCCGCTGCTGGCGGAGAAAATGCTGGAACCCAGCGCGGACAGCACTTTCCAGAAGCGGATGAGTGAACTGGGATGGCTGTACGGTGCGGCGGAGCGGGGCGGCACCATGCCGGGGAAAACGGTGATGAGCCGAACCAGCTATGACCACTACGGAGACAGCTACAGCGTGAACGGCGTTCAGATCGGGGCGGAGGCGGCTGACCGGCTGACCGTGGCGCAGGTGATGCGGGCACTGAACAGCGGGGCCGGGAATCTGGGCCTTTACAAAAATTAAGGGAGGCGGGCGCATGGCATTATTCCAACCAACGAATATTTATCCCTCGTCCCTTGGGGAACTGGGAAACGGCACGGTTGATATTACAAAGCCGCTGGCGGTGAGCTGGCAGGTGAACGGCAACTCCGCTATGACCGCATTTTCCCTGACGATCTGCAAAAACGATGCGGCGTCCACGCAGGTATATTCCACCGGGAAGCTGACGGAGGGATGTCCCTTCTATGGGATCGACTACGCGGGAAACACCGTGCTGTTTACCCACACCATTCCGGCTGACGCATTGAACGGGGCCAAGATGGAGAACGGGCAGCAGTACAAGCTGATCATTAAGCAGTGGTGGGGGGAGACCGACGCAGAGAGCGTGACCCAGCGGAGCGCATCGGTCTTTCTGACGAGGGCGGACCCGGTACTGACCGTGGCCGCCATCCCCTCGCCGCTGACGGTGCGGAAGTACGCATTTACGGCGGCCTATTCTCAGGCGCAGGGAGACACGCTGAACTGGGTGCGGTGGATGCTCCGGGCAAAAAGCAGCGATACGGCGCTCTATGACAGCGGGCGCATTTACGGCACGGCGGAACTGCGGATGGAGTATGACGGCTTGTTTTCCGACACGGATTACGCCGTTCGCTGTCAGGTGCAGACGGAGAACGGCGTTCAGGCAGACACCGGCTGGGTGAATTTCCGGGTGGCCTACGCTACCGCCACCACCACCGGCGCGGTGGTGGCCTGTCCCAACTGCAAAAAGTCCGGTATCCGGGTGACATGGCCGGGGCTGTACGATGTGCAGGGCACGGCGGCAGGAGAAAACCGCATCCAAAACGGAAAGCTGGTATTGGGAGCGGATGGGACCGTGATCTGGGACAAGGTGACGGGGCAGCCGATGAACTACGCTCAGCCGTGGAGCTTGGTGTGGAGCGGGATGGTGGACGTGACTCTTGACAATCCCATTCTGACAGTGGGGCTGAATGGAGGCACTGCCATCGTGACGCTGGGGAAGTCCGGCGTTTCTATGACGGTGGACGGCGTGGAGGTCTGGGAGGATGCCCTGCGCGGCGTAACGGCGGAGGACGAATGGACGCTGGTGATCACCGGCGGACAAATCTATCTCCGGCAGGTTACATGGGTCAACGCATTGTATCCCGCCGTAACTCTGTACCCCGGACCGAAACTGTATCCCAACAAGGGTACTCAGTCCGGCAACCTTTTCAGCAGCGAGGTGAAGCTGGCGGGACGGTCCATTACCTCTTTGACGCTGGGCGGCGTACAAACCTGCGACTATCTGTGGGTGACGGGCGAGGTTCTGGAAGCTGGTGTATTGGACCAGATTTTGAGCCAGGACGGCTGGACGCCGGGGGCGTTTTCCGGGAACACACTATTCCAGACGGATTTTGCTGGAGGAGACTTACAGGCGGGGAATCTGGCTTTTAACGGGACACTGACGGGCTTTGCCATTTACCGCTACCACGAGGGGGAAGCAACGCTGGAACCGGTGGCGCAGACGCCCCTTTCGGAGCGGGCCATTCTGGACTGCAAGGCGGTATCGCAGGAGACATACCGCTACTATATGTTTGGACTGGGGCAGACGGCGGACGGGCAGGAGGTCATCGTGACCAACGCCCTGATCTCCGACGCGGTGACACCCATCTTCTGGGACTGGACGGTTCTGCAATGCACCACAGACGCAGATGGGGGCTATCACCCGGCGGCGATCTTCCGGTTCAGCCTGAACGTGGCCAGCGGGGAAATCAGCAACAACAACAGCCCCGGTGTGCTGGGGAACTTTACCCGGTATCCCACGGTACAGAGTTCCCCCAGCGATTACCGCTCCGGGACGCTCTCAGCGTCCATAGGGCACGTTCTGACGAACGGGGAGTATACGGATACCAACGAGGTGCGGGACGCCGTGTACGCCCTCTCAACCACGCAGGACACCCTGTTTTTGAAAGACCGGCGGGGAGACTTGTGGCAGATCCGGGCGGGCGGGGCCATTACCATGAGCACCATGGACGGCAGCCGACAGCAGGTGCAGACGGTGACACTGCCATGGGTGGAAATCGGCTCCGCGGATGGGGCGCGTATCCTGCTCACATCGGGCGACGCTTTGTTTGCATAAGAGGGAGGCGATGCAGAAATGACCCATGCGGAACGGATGAACGATTACCGCAAGATGCTGCGCCGGTCTTTTACCAAACTGTGCCGTCTGCGGTTTTTACAGCCGGACGGCTCCACGGCCTTCGCACTGGACAACAACCCCACGGGGCGCTTTGCCGGGGCGTTTATCGCAGACGGAAGCCTGTCCGTGAATCTGAACAACGGACAGCGACGGACGGCCTCGGTGACACTGGCAAATCTGGACGGCACGTTCGATTACAACATCAACCGGGTGTGGTTCGGAAACCGGATCGCGCTGGACGAAGGTCTTGTGCTCAGCGACGGCACGGACTTTTACATCCAGCAGGGGGTCTTTCTGGTGAAGGACCCGGTGGAGACGCTGGAACCGGCCAAGCGGACGGCGCAGTACGATCTGGTGGATAAATGGTCGGATCTGGACGGAACGCTTTTCGGCTATCTGGAAGGGACCTATGAAGTGAAAGCGGGGGTCAACGTATTTGACCCCATCGCAGCCCTTTTAAAACTGGACCGGGGAAACGGGGAACCGGTGGACAACGTGCCGCCGGTATTTACGGAATACTACAACGGCAAGACGCAGGCCCTGCCCAACGGTTCTACGGCCAAACTGACGGACGCGCCCTACACTCTGCGGGTGGACAGCGACAACGGAAGCTATGCGGACGTGTGCCTGGGCCTTGCGGAAATGCTGGCGGCGTGGATCGGGTACGATGCCTCCGGCGCACTGCGGATCGACCCATCTCAGGACGATATTCTGGACAGCGACAAGCCGCTGGCGTGGCAATTCTCACAAAGCGAGGCGGAGCTGCTGGGGACGGAGTACACGGAAAAGAACACGGAAGTGTACAACGATTTTATCGTCATTGGGGAAGCGGTGAACAACAGCCCGCAGGTGGCGGCACGGGCGCAGAACCTTGACCCGGCCAGCAGCACGAATGTAAGTCGGATCGGGCGCAAAACCGTGCGCTACCGGGCGGCGGGCTATTCCACAAAACGGCAGTGCGAGGACTTGGCTGTGTGGAAGCTGAAACGGTCCGCGGCACTGCAAAAGTCCGTCTCGGTTTCGTGCAGCCAGATCATGCACCTGAACGAAAATGAACTCATTTCCATCGTGCGGAGCGACAAGCCGGGGTCTCCGGTGGAGCGGCATCTGGTTCAGGGGTTCACAAGGCCCCTGACATGGAGCGGCCCCATGCAGATTTCCGCCGTGTCGGTACAGGATTTCCCCACGGCTACCGTGACGGGGTGGCCCACCTGAACGGTGAAGCAGCCCAAAAGGGCACCGGATCAAAAGGAGGAACTTTTATGAAGAAGAATCATTGCAGAAAAACGGCCCTTTCTTTTCCTGAGAGGGGGCGGATGTAATGGCATATTCCAAAACCGTATGGGCCAACGGTCAGGCCCCAGCGCTGGACGCAGCGCATCTGAACAAGATCGAAAATGAACTGGAAGCCCTTGACCAACGACCTATTGGGGGCGGGGGGACCACCTACACCGCCACCATTGGGACCGCGTGGGTGGAGGACAGCAACACCGGGGTCAAGACCCAGAGCGTGGCGATTCCGGGGGTGCTGGCAAGCCAAACGGCCACGGTGGACCATGCTTACACCGGTAGCGGGACAAGCGACGATTACGCGGCCTTTGTGGAGGCGGAAAACCAGTACCTGACCTATATCACCAACGGCTATGCGGAGACCTATGACGGCGGCATCAAGTTTACCATCTTCGGGGACGCCAACACGGTTGCAATCCCCATTGTTGCGGAGGTGAGCTGATGGGCCATGTAACGGTGGTTGGAGGGTGCAGAGCAAAAGCTCCGTCAACCGGCATCCTTGCAAGTTCCCTTGCCGTTGGGACTACCGTGAAGCTCATGGAGGGCGGCACGGCTGTTGAATATCTGGTGGTCAACCAAGGAATTCCCAGCAATTCCAGTTTGTATGATGCAAGCTGCGACGGGACGTGGCTTCTGAGGAAGGATATTCACAGCAACCGGCAGTGGCATACCTCCGACGTGAGCAAGTACGAAACCAGCGCCATCAACACTTGGCTGAATGGGGACTTTTTCAATAGTCTTGGGGCCACTGAGCAGGCGGTTGTCAAGCAGGTGAAGATCCCGTATCGGGCCGACGGCGGTTCTGGCGGTTCGGATCAGAGTGGTGCGAACGGTCTGTCCTGCAAGGTGTTTCTGCTGTCCGGCTACGAAGTCGGCTGGACGACCAGCGACAGCAGCTACTTCCCGGTTGACGGCGCGAAGCTGGACTACTTTGAATCTGGGCCCGGCACGTCCGCCGACTCCAAGCGCATTGCGAAACTGAACGGCTCGGCCACCGGCTGGTGGCTCCGCTCCCCGTACACCGGCGATACCGGCATCGTGTGTTTTGTCGGTGGCAATGGCGGCTACTACTTCAGCAACGCATCCATCTCGCACGGTATCCGCCCCGTTCTGATTCTCCCCAAAACCGCCAAGTTCGACGAAACCACTTTGCAGCTAAAGGGGGTGGCCTGATGGGTAAATGCTTGATGATGCGGAAGGGCGAGGTGCATACAGCTCCGTCTGTCGTGAAAGAAATCATCGTCTCCATTACGGAGAGCAATATTGCCGACTACTTTACTGTGGCCAACGGCGTTTACTATTTCCAAGGCTCCGGGAGTACGTTCGCTTCTAACAATGCGGGGGTGGATGGCTCCACAGCGTCCACCGCTCTGACGGCGAAGCAGGACATTTCCGTGCTGGCATTCAACTATTCCTATTCCAGCGAAGCCAACTATGACAAATTCACGCTGAAAGTGGGCGGAACTACGGTGGAAGATGGCGTATCCGGTGCTACCACGAACAAGACGTACAACGGCAGTCTTGCCAAGGGGCAGACAGTGGAGTTCACCTACTCAAAGGACAGTTCGCAGAATGCCAACGATGACAAATGCACATTCAGCAATATGCACATCACGATTCTTGTATCAAAGGGGTGACACGATGGGCAAGGTGATTATGAGCGGCATTGTGCCGACGCTGAAAGCACCGGTGCATGTTGATCCGGTGCTGAACAACAACAGCTGGGAAACCATCAGCAAAATCAGTCAGGCAGGCTTGGCGGCGCAGTACTGGAACGTGGGCGACACGAAAGACATTGTGATCAACGGCACGGTGGGAAGGACAACCTTTACCAACCTGACGGTGCAGGCGTTCATCATTGGCATTGACCACAACTCTGCCAGAGAGGGGCAGCACTTAATCCATTTCCAGATCGGCAAAATCGGTGAGAAATTGGTTGGACTGGTGGATGGTGATTACGGCGACTATACATATTCAAACGGTGCCTTTACCATGTATAAGTTGAACACGAACAGCGGCGGGTGGAATAACAGCCACATGAGAGAGACCGTGCTGGGCAGCAACAGCACCAGCGCCACCAGCCCCACGGCCAACACCCTGCTGGCAGCTTTGCCGGCGGATCTCCGGGCGGTTATGAAGCCGGCTACCAAGTACAGCGACAACACCGGCGGCGGACATGACACCGCAAGCTATGTTACCGCTACCCAGGATCTGCTGCCGCTGCTTTCGGAGTTTGAATATTTTGGGGTAAGAACCTACGCCAACAGCGCGGAGCAGAATTACCAGGTCCAGTATGACTATTACAAGGCTGGAAACAGCAAGGTGCATTATAAGCACAACGCCACCGGCACAAAGGCCTCTGTGTGGTGCCGTTCCGTCGATTCGAGCACCAATCGCTATTTCTGCCGTGTCGACACCGACGGTGACACCGCCACTGACGGTGCCTACTATTCCTTGGCGCTGGCCCCCTGCTTTTTTGTATAAGGAGGATTTCTATGTACAGATTGACCACCCCGCAAGGGGAAAGCTACCTGACCGAGAAGGTCAACTACATTCGCAGACACGATTCCGGGGTGTACCTGCTGACGGACGCAGGGAGAGCGGAGGGCGTGGCGTACCGGGGGACGCCGTATCTTTTCCGGGATGGGGCGCAGGTATGTGAAGTGGACGCCGGGGAAACGGTGCACACCACCGAAAAGACGGTATCGGACAACGATGCCATGAACGTGGATCAGGAGTACAGGCTGACGCTTCTGGAGCTTGGCCTGAACGAATGATAAACCTAACATTTTGAAAGGAGAACCAGTATGCTGTACAGAACTTTGAAGCGGATGATCGAGCGAGGCCAGACCACCGGAATGGAGGAAAAGCTGGACATTTTCTTTGCGGCCGGGAAGCTGACGGAGGCGGAGTATTCCGAATTGATCGGGATGCTGCATCCGGAGAAGGCGGCGGGAGAGAAAGCATAAAATATCCGGCATCCCCGGCTGATTTCCCGTTTTTTCGACACGCCCTCTGTGGTACACTGACCGCAGAAGGGAGGGGAGACCATGGAGCAGCTGAAACCGGAATATCTCTGTCTGTTTCACGCCATTACGGAAGCCATTGAGGAACTGGAACGCCTAAAAGCGGACCTGATGGCGGCGCAGCGCAGGGCGGAGGCCCTTTACATGGAGCGCACGGACTAACCGTGCGCTCTTTTTATAGTTGTGCGGTCTTATGCAGACAAAAAAACACACGCTCGTGCGATCAAAACGCATGGGCGTGTGTTTTGGTTTCAGGGTGGGCGTGGAGAAATCAGGCGTAAAAGGCGGTGAGCTTGTCGGCGCTGCGCTTGGCTTGTAAGTCCCGTTCGGCAAAGACCTTCTTGGCGCTTTTCCGCCCGGAACGGTCCATGAGCCGCCCGGAATAACGCTGTGTGGTGATGGGACTGGCATGGCCCAATTTGGCTTGCAGTTCATTTTCGGGCATACCAGAATTGAGATCCAAACGGGAACCGACGTGGCGGAGATCGTGGCTGCGGATGTCCGGAACGCCGGTGACGGAGCGGACGTGACGCTCCACCAGCTCCGAAAGCCACTGTTTTGTGCCGGCCTTCCATTCCCCGGAACGGAGGGTGCCGAACAGAGGGGCGGTATCCGGGAGATCGTCCGGGCGGATGCCGCTGGCGAGGTAATGGCGGAGGGCGATCACGGCGATGTCGGGCAGGTCCACCACCCGGAATTTATCGCCCTTGCCGTGTTCCACACGAAGGGCGGCGTCCTCCAAGTCAATGTCCGCAGGGGTCAAGGCCCGCAGTTCGGCGTTGCGCAGCTCGGTGGTCAGCAGCAGGATCACGATGGCGTAATTCCGGGGCCAGTTCTCCGGGTGGGTGGTGCGGACGGGGGAATCCCTCCATAGCTTGCAGACCTGCTCATCGGTGAGCAGCACGTCATAGGGGCGCTTTCCCAATTTGCGGAGGGAGGGCATCAGGTAGAGGGAAACAGGGTTTTGCTCATAAAAGCGATCCTCACCCAGTTCCGGGGAGCTGGCGTAGGTGAAGAAGGAGCGGAGTACCACCAGATGATACCGGACGGAGACAGGGGAGAGGCCCCGGTCAAAGAGGTGATCCCGGTAGGCTTGCATGGTGGTGAAGGTGGGTTCCTCGGTGGAAAGGCCGCTTTCCACGAGGAAGGAATAAAAGCTGTTTGTGACAGCGGCGTAGGCGGCGACGGTGCGCTCCGCCGCGCCGCTGGCCTGCACGTTGCGGAGCCATGAGTCTAAGGCCGACATGACCCGGCGCTCCTGCGCAGAGGTTCTTCCCATAAAATCAGTCCTTTCCTAAAATTGGTGGTGTATCAGGCCCCGGCGGTGCACAAGCTGCTTTTCACGCAGAGATCCACGCCCAGTTCGTCCACATGGATACGGTCGATGATGAAATCGCCGTAGGCGGCCATTTCCAGTTTGTTTTCCGGGTTGATGTGGGTAGCAAGGCCATCAGCGGAGACGGTGAGGCGGGGCACTTCTTTTCCATATTTGTCGTCAAACTCTCCGAATTGCAGAATGGAAACAATATCTTTCACGGTCAACATAGTCGGTTTTCCTCCTGAATGTGTGTAAAAATGTGTAAAATTTTTTGGTTGGGGCGGTCAAGCGGTCTCGGCGGCTGTAAATTCCAGCGTCCGGCGGCGCAGAATGCCGATGAAGATGGAGCGTAGCTTTTTATCCTGAGAAATAATGGTCAGTTTCGTGACGGCTCTGCATTGCGTGACGGTAGCGCCCGCCGCTTTCATACGGTTTTTCAGCCGGGTCAAACGCTGTTGAAGATCGCAGCCGGATTCACGTTCCAGTTCCTCATAGAGTTCCCTGCGGAACATCTGGTGGTTGAGACAGAAATGCTCGACCAGGGCGTTGATGGTGTGGTTGGCGCTCTCCTGCCAGTTATCGCCGGAGGAAATGGGAGCGACATAGGCGGCTGTGACCTTATCCATTGTATCAGAATTGCGCTGAACCTTTAAGGTCAGTTCGTTTTGCCGATTTTCAACAGCCACAAGCCGCTGTTCCTGCTCCACCAAAAGGCGGGCCTGTTCCAAAAGCTGCTGGGCGGGGGAGAGGGGGCGAGAAATAGTCTGGCGCATTTTCTCAAAGGCGGTGACATAAGCGGCGGTGAACAGGACACCCTTTTCACCGGTCATTTTGTTAGCTACCATGTCGCAGCCTTTTTTTGTGAGAAGATAGCAGGGACGTTCCTCTCCTTTGCTGTCCGTGTAGGTGCTGGGGATGAAGAAATCAACCAGCGCAAAATTGCGCTCGTTAGATTTTTCAATGGTTTCAGCATAATTTCGGATGTCACGTAGCAATTCCTTGTGGTTTCTTCCGACCATTTCAGCCACCTCACGGCTGTCAACGGTTTCCACGCCATTGTGGGTAATAACTTGCAATTCTTGCATAAATAAAACTCCTTTCGATTGGTCTTGATACTTCCATTATCCCACAGCCCTCCAAGGGGGTTTTTAACAGGCTTTACGAGGGTTTTTCGCTGTCGGTTGGGATAATGGGTGTTGACCTTCCGAAAGAAGTGTAGTAGAATATTTACAGACTTCCGAAAGGTTGTTGTGATAACGGTGTACTGTCCTCTCCGCCAAGATTGAGCAGTATGCCGTTATTCTTCTATATGGGCCAAAAGAAGATTGATACCATTGCGAATCGCTTCGCCTTTCGTTATTTCGTGCTGTGTGCAGTATTTAACTAATTTCTGTTCCGTCTTTAGATCAAGGCATACACTGTAACGAATTGTTTTTGGATTATCAGATTTTGGCCTTCCGGTTCGTGGAGACATTTACACACCTCACTTTCAACCACACCTAAACTATAATAAAGATGTGATGAAAAGTCAAGAGAAAACTTTGCGGAAAGGATGATTATTTTTGTTTACTTACGAAGAAGGGAAAGAAACAGAACAAGCACTTTGCGCATACTTCGCTGCCCATAAAAGGACTGAGGCAATTAACTTTTTTGGTCGAACTGAGAAAGTCCCCAACATTTTAAAGAAACGGTATGTTGAGGAGCTTAGCAATACAAAGGCGTTTGGAATCAAAGTCGTTCCAGATGGGGATGGCTTTTCACAGATAACATATTTTGCGTGTGATGTGCGTGGCTCTGAAGATTCATTTTTCAGGGGAAAGATATTAGATAAAATAATGTTTCCATATTTTTCGGAGTACGGATATTATGAATCGTCTATAAAATATATACTAGACGGAGAGGCTGCGGAGCAAGTTGAACCACCCGCAGAACTGTTCAAGAGATATACGTACTTCTGCTTTTACAGTGGGGATAAGGAGCAGATTTTAAGCGTACTAAAAGAAATTGCGGCATTTTCCCCTGAAAAAATTGAAGAAATAGCCGAGATAAACGTTAGCTATTTTACTCTTGCGGATACATATTACCCATGGGTAAAAAAATATGAAGATAGACAAAATCCGCTTGCTAATAGCTGTTTTTCCGCACTCAGAGAAAGTGAGACACCATTTATTGAAATTACAGACAGGAATGGGTTTATTTCAAGCAGGAATATGATTTGTGAGATGGAAGAAACTCCGTTTCACAAAGGGTATCGGTTAGATTTAAGAAGAACAGTCAGAAGCTCTTGGGAAGCTAATGTGACTCGAATACTAAATGCACTAAATGTTCCATATGAATATGAACGAGAATCTTACAAAGTTGGAGAAGATTTTTACTTGCCGGATTTCTTTCTTGCCAATAACACAATTTTAGAGGTCAAAGGCTTTTGGGATAACGAAAGCCGAAAGAAGATTGCCGGCTTACAAAAAGAACACCCTGAATTTAAGATTCTTCCCGTAGATAGCGATATGTATGAAAGTCTAAAAAACAAGTTTGCAAACAATGTATCAAATTGGGAGGAATGTGGGGCACATAAACCGACAGCAGAGAAAGTAGCCATTGTAGGGATGAAGTTTTGCGCCGACAAAGTTACGATTTCAAGATTGAGCAAAGGGCACAGTCTGACATTTAAGCGAGAACCGGACAATCAATTTGACCGCAATGCTATTCTGGTTCAGACAGAAGATGGAAAACCAATAGGACATCTATCTGGAGATTGGGCGGCGGTGTATGCCCCAAAAATGGACTGCGGAATGAAATATTCGGCAACTGTTTTTGATATTCAGCCGAAAGTGATAATTGCAAAAATGTGGAGGACAAACACTGAGGAAGAAGTCCTTTATGAATGTTTCAAATAAAAAAGAACGCCGCCCAAAGGGGCGGCGTTCACGGCGTAGGGGTCAGGCGGCGGAGCTTTTCCACAGCGCTGACGATCAGAGGGACGGCGCCCAGCACATCATCCTCTGTGACGGTATAGGGGAGGGTGAAACGGACGGCGGAGCGGGCGCGGTTGGCGGGGTAGCCCATGGCCCGGAGTGCATAGCTTCCGTCCGCCTCCCCGCTGGTGCAGGCGGAGCCGGAGGACGCGTACACGCCCTCAGTAGACAAGACCATGACGAGGGCGGGGGATTCCACGCCCAAGAAGGAGAGGTTGGCGTTGCCGGGGAGCCGGATATCCACATCTTTGGGGGCATAGGAGCCGTTGACATAGGTATCCGGGATGAATCGCAACAGATAGGAAATCAGCAGGTCGCGGCATTTGGCAAGGTGTTCCCGGTCAGCGTCCATATGGACAGTGCGCTCGTGGAGGGCGGCAGCCATGGCACAGGCGAGGGCCACGCTTTCCGTGCCCGCCCGCTTGCCCCGCTCCTGCGCTCCGCCGCGGATCATGGAAATCAGGGGCGTGTCTTTCTTGACAATCAAACAGCCAATGCCGGAGATGCCGCCAAACTTGTGTGCGCCAAAGGCCAGATAGTCCACACCAAGGGCCTTGAAGTCCACGGGAATCTGGCCCACAGCCGCGGTCGCGTCACAGGCGAACAAAGCGTTGGGGGCGTTGCGCCGCATGGAGAGGATGTCGTAAATCTCGCCGGTCTCATTGTTGGCCATCATGTTGGTGAAACCGGTGCGGTCCGTGCGGCGGATCTTTTCCACGGGGGGATATTCCAGAACAGCGTGGTGCTCGTAATGGCGGGGGAAGTCCAGCTTGCCGGTGTAGGCGCTCAGACTTTCCATCATCCAGTTGCAGGCTTCCGTGGCCCCGCTGGTGAAGTAGACTTCCTCCGGGAGACAGTTCAGGTCTTGGGCGATACTTTCCCGCGCACCCTCCAACGCCTGTTTCGCGGCGATTCCGCGGTCATGCAGAGCACTGGGGTTGCCGAGGGACAGAGCCGCATGGAAAGCATCCAGAGCGGCGGGGGAGGGCGGTTCGTGGGCCGCCGCGTCGAAATAGTAGGTGTTGGGCATAGGTATGGCCTCCTTTTGTGGTGGGCGGCTTTGATTTTTAACTTGCCGGTAACTTGCTTAAATCTTGCTTAGACTTTGCTGATTTGTTTGCTTAAAGGTTCTGGAAGGTGGCGTCAAACATCACAACGCCGTTGGATAGGTCGGAGTAGGGGATGCCCACCCATACGGACTGTCCGGTGGTGAGACCGGAGAGGGACGAAGCATAGGGCAGATTTAGAACGGTATCGTCAAAGGGAAGCTGGACGGCCACGGTGCCGCCGCTGGGGGCTGCTTTTACGGTGGCCTTTTCCAGACGGAGACAGGAGCGGGTGGCATCCGCCACCTTGGGCCGAAAATAGTTATTCCAGAAGTTATCGGCCAGTGCTTTCATGTCGGCGTTTTGATTACTCATGCAGTGCACCTCGTTATTCCGTGCCGGTCAGACGAGCCTCCACCAGCTCCATGCCCCGGCTTTCCAGATAGGAGATCAGGAGCAGGCGGGCGGCTTCCTCGCTTTCGGCGTCCACGGTATGATCGAACATCCGCAGCTCTCCCGCCTTGGTCTCGGCGGTGACGCTGAAGGCGAAGTCCCGGCGGGTGACATTGGTTTTCAGGTTCATGTGGTTTCCTCCGTGATCCAGATTTCAGAGACGGTAAAGGTGAAGCAGATGCCCCGGTCCGTCTTGTCCGTCTGCACGGTGTCGCACTGGCAGAACAGGAAGGACAGCGCCTGACGGATGGTGGAATTAAGAACCACAAGGGGAGTGGGAAATTCCAGCGCAACGGAGGCGTTCTCCCGGTTCTCGTGGGGCGGCTGATCCAGCAAGCGGACTTGGGGAACCAGGCGGTCGATCTTCCCGGCGGCTTCCCGCAGGGCGTTGTATCGGTTCATGGCAGATGGATTCATGATCTTCATCGTAAAAGTCTCCTTTAGGTGTGTAGTTCCTTTTTATGGGAAAATTATAGGCGTTTTCGCATGGAATGTCGAGTTAAAAAAGGGAGGAACTTTTTCCAAAACGGAAATTGTTCCCCCTTTTTCGGTATGAGTATGGTCTTGATTAAAATTCTTGCGCTGACGGCCCCACAAGCGGCCTGAGAGATAAGAGAGAGGCGAGGGGCTGAAAACTACCCCACGAAACTCAAGGGGCACTTACAGGGCTTCTGTGGGCAATTTACGCAATGGGAAGGGGATCACAGTCGTTCAAGGCATCCTTCAGGGGCTTTGCAGGGCGGAACACCGCAACCGTCTTGGCGGGAAATTCCTTTTCCTCGCCGGTGCGGGGGTCTTTCCCCACCCGTGCTTCCCGGTGCTTCACGGCGAACTTGCCGAAGCCGGGGACTTTGACCTCGCTGCCGTTGAGCAGGGATTCCTCGATGACGGTGAACACGGCATCCATCATGATGGCGGTATCGTGTTTGGTGTGGCCGGAACGCTCCGCCACGGCGGCGATCAGTTCAGTCTTGTTCATGGGACATCCTCCTTTCCTAAAATTTCAATGGCAGGGATGGCTGGATTCGGACCAGCGCGTGAGGGAGTCAAAGTCCCTTGCCTTACCGCTTGGCTACACCCCTGTATTTTTACATAGGCTCCCGGCATTGCGCTCCGTTTGGATTGCTTACACAATTAGCCGTACAGAACCGGGCAAGCATACTGCCCTACACAACGGCCTTGCCCAAGGGCAGCCGTTACCTCACCACTTCCGCATACCTTTCGATGAACACGCCTCGGAGTTCGCTCTGCATGGTTCTGTACGCGCTAACCACGGAACTTTTCAGCCCTGCGCCGGTATGTCGGTCGCATCCGTTTCTTCATTCATAGCCGGAGCCAGCCAAATAATTATTATTCGGCCTGCCGCTTTCATACAGCGCACAGGCAAGCCCCTTGTAGCGGTCTTACCCTTCCGCGGCGCCGCAATGCGGTAGCATACATCTGGTGCGGCATTGCAGTCCTGCCCTGCTTTAGCGCTTCGGCCATCATTCGGCGTCACTCGCTGTGGTCTGCCTATTCAGGCTACCTATGCCGCATATCTCCGGTTCCCACGGTTACCCCACTTGTTTATACTCCGTTGGTGACTCTGTTTAGAGTTGGCAGGGACGGTTGGGAATCGAACCCACCCAAGCGGTTTTGGAGACCGCCTCGCCAGCCTTGGAACATTCGCCCCTATGTTTGTCTGTCTTTCCAGACTGTCACCGCTGCGTGTCGGCTGCCTGCGGTTGGCCCCCATAGGTACACGTTTCTGTTGCCCTGCCGCGCCCATCTCCGGGCAACCCGTTTGTGATTGTACTTCTCACGGCGCTGGATTTGGCGCAGACGGCTGGAATTGAACCTGCATCGTTCCCCACTTCGGGGGTGCTCTAACCTACTGAGCTACGTCTGCAAATGTCCCCTCTGGGACACTTCGTCAGGGAACCCTGGACGAGAGGTGCGAGGGGTCCTATGCCCAACCGGAATTGCACCGGGGCGTCAAGGGCAAGTACCAGTTGCCGGAGACGAGCTGCTTTTGCGGGCCGCAGCTTATATTTTTGGGGAGCACTGGCAGAGACGCATCACCCGAAACGTTCCCCGCCATGGTGCAGACGGTTGGAGATGCCCCCAACTCCCCGCGTGATCGGCCGCGGCTTGGACGTCTGCGTATAGTTGCCGGTCTTTCCCGGCGGTCATGTCGCTCAGATTCTCCGAGAATACCGTCCCGATAGCGGCTGTATCAACCCGCCGACTCCACTGCCAGATATGGAGGTTTCATGCCCACTACGGTTTATAGAGTAACCACCTCTTATGTGGGAGGGCATGGTGCAGACGGCCGGAGAGGTCCCCGGCTCCCGGGTGGAAAGGACAAAAAGCACCGGTTGGACATCTGCATAGACCCGCCTTGTTTGCGCCATGGCGGGTGATGTGGCGGCCCGTCTTTCCGGGCTGTCATACACATTCAGGAGGCTTTGCGATCCATGCAGGGCGCTGCTCGTGCACCCTTGGAGCGGATAATGGGAATCGAACCCACCTTCGCGGCTTGGGAAGCCGCCGTTCTGCCGATGAACTATATCCGCGTTGCTGCCCTGCCGGGGTTGCACCGGGACACCGCTCCGAGAACGGCGAGCGTGTACTTACGGGCCACGCTTGGAAGGTAGGAGAATACTACGTGCGGCATCCGCGCCGCTGGTGAGCGAAACCGGAGTTGAACCGGGAGAACAGAGGACAAGCTAAAAACCCTGTTCGCGCAGGGTGTGAGTCTGCGCCGTGTCCGCACGATTTTCGCCCATGCTGTTTGGAGTTTGGCGGCTGCCGTTGGGTAGGCCGGCAGCCGCCGTGCGTGAGGGAAGATAGAAAGATGGAAAGCAAGGGCGGCGTCTATCTCGCCCTTGATTTTATTATACGATACCCCTCCAAGGGGGTTTTTGACATTCAGGATTCCGGGGCCAAGGCAAAGCAAAGGTTACAAAAACAATCCAGCGGCGCTTCGGTGATTGGAATAAAAACCCGTTCCACGGTGCGGTGAGAATAAGAATCTGGAATCGCGCAAAACGGGCCGAGCCAAGCCATTTTTAAGTATTGTTCACCAGCGTGTTCGCATATATATACCTGCTGCTTCGGGGGAACGAGGTTCGCACGAATGAAATCTTGCAGACTGAAAATTTCAGGTTTGGGGCTTGCGGCGGCTTCTTTCGCGTGTTTCAGCTCCGCCTCAAGCCGTTCGGTTTCGTTGAAAAGATGCCTAATCGTTGTTGACGCCTCCGTGCAGACGATAGACTCTCGGAAATCATGCGACTCTTCGGCAAGCGAAACAAGATCGTCAATCAATGCGTTGTACTTCATGGCTTTATACTCCAAGTGTTTCTCCTTTCTGCGCCACTGTTCAGGCGGCGGCTTCGGCGGGCTTGCGGCAGGGGCAGAGGATGCCCTCGCCGTCGGCGGACCGGAAATAGATGGGGGTGATATAGGGCTTCTGTTCAGAGGCGAACGCCTCGCCATCGGGGAAAATCTGAAGGAAATCGATCAGATAGTTTGGGTTGACTCTGGGGAGACCGGGGCCGAAATCGTAATAAGGGGAGAAGGTTTCGCCCCTGCGGTGGCGCTTGGCGGCCCATTCCGCGCGGTCCGTTTTGATTTGCGCCCGAACCTCCGCCACAGTGGGAAGAGTGAGGCGCAGGGTGTTCTTGCGGATGGGGGCGATGAACTGCGCCAGGTTGAACCGGGAACCGTCCGCGCTGAGTTCCGGCGCGGCGGTCAGCTCCATGGGGCTGTTCAGGCGGAAGCCGCGGTGCCCGTCGCAGACGCACTGCTTGCCTTCCTCGTCGATCCAGAAGCCCTGTTCATTGGGGCGTTGGCTGTTCATGCGCACGGCTGCGTCGCAGATGCGGCTGGCAGCTTCCTCCACCAACGTGCGGCGGAGATCCTGTTCTAAAAAATACAGCTGGGGAATGGGACCGACGGCGCTTTTCCATTCATAGGGGTTTTTGCTGACGGCGGTATAAATGGCGGCTCCGTCCTCGTCCAGTCCGTGGACGAGCTGCAAAACGCAGGTGAGGGACTGTTCAGTGTTCATCATGGGGTGTACCTCCTATTGCACGAAGGGCTTTTTTGCTCAGCCTAAGAATGAAATAATCGGATCTGCGGAAATTGTAAAAGTTTTCAGGGTCAGCGACCGTTTCAGGGAAAAGGTCGCACAGAAGGGCATTTTCGATCAGTTGATCGGCATACGGATTTTCACCGTACCAATATCCACGGTCAAGCAAGCCTCCGGTTATTTGGCAGTTGACTGCGGCTTTCTTGACTTCGGCGATTTTTTCAGAATAAGTCATTTCCGCGTGGGCTTCCTTCTGCGCATTTATCGCGGCAGCCATGACCTCGCGGGCTACGTCTGCGTAGCACTCGCGGTAAAGGTCAACGCCGTATTTGTCGCGGATGGCGTCGAGCTTGTCCACGTCGAAAAATTCGGTAAACGATTCGTACTTGTGCGGGGTGGGGAGCCGCGCGGCTATAATCTCGTTTCTGCACTCCCAATGTCCGGCGGTTTTCATGGTTGTGCTCCTTTCTGCGCATTTCTTGCGGCGCGGTATGTTTCGTAGACCTCGGCGACGGGAAATTCCTTCATGCAACAGTTCCATTTTGGACGTGGGGTTTTTCGAAGATAAACGGTCTCGCCACCGTCATGCTCCAGGTACCATTTTTCAAGGGTCCCGTCGCGGTTGATCGTGTATCTTGTGGGGGCTGCGGTCGTTGCCATAGTGTTGTCCTTTCTGCGCCGCTGTTCAGGCGTATAGGATCTTCGAGGTGCCGGGGACGCGGCACTGGATCGAACAATCCGGGGCGTTCTTTTTGTTCAGGTCGATCCATGACTTCACGGCGGGGAGAAGATCGTCATTGTAGACGGGCGCATAAACCAGGCGATTAAACAGCTCGCCGGTGTTCAGGCTCATGGGCTTATGCTGTTTGTCCCTGGGGCCTTTGAAGTAAACCATAAACATGGGGTTGTCCTTTCATGCCCTCGTGACCTCCGGGGCGGGCTGTTCAGTTCTTAATTTCATTGTAGCAGGGTGGGCCAAGGGGGTTTTTGCCGCTGTTCAGGCAAGGCGGAGGACCTGACGGGCGGCGCGTTCGGCGTTGTCGGTAAGCTGGCGCTGCCATGCCTGATTTTTGGGAGACCAGCGGAAGCCGTTCTGCTTCAGGGCGGTGCGGGTGGCGGCGTCGGGGATGGCGTCAAAGAGGATTTGCAGTCTGTTCAGGTCGATATTGCGGACGATCTGCCCGCCGTCAAAGGCGGTGCCGGTCTGGGGCTGGGCGGCCTGCTGTTCTCGCTTGTCAAGCTCTGCAAGCCGCTGTTCTGTCCGCTCGATCTTGCCCCGGAGACTGGCCAGCTCGTAAGCGGGGAAGGGGGAACCGTGAACGCGAATATCAAAGCTGTTCGGGTCGGTGAGGTTCGCGACCTGTTCAGCCGTAAAGCCGGGACAGCCGACAAGGGTCTTATGCTTGCGATAGTAGGCGTTTGCGGCCTTGGCATCCTCCAACATCTGGCGTTGGCTGTTCAGGCGCTCGGTGAGCATTTCGCGGGCGTGAGGGTCGGCCAGGTCTACCGGGCCGGTGCCGACGCTGCGGATCTTGTCCAGAATCGCCTCGATCTGCCGGTATTCCTCCCACAGAGAGTCCTCGCGGGACATCTGGCGGTTATGCTTGCGCATATTGAAGTTGCCCGCTCCGCTGATAAACTGGCTGGGATAGCTGGCCTGGTTGCGGTTGTAATCGTTCGTCCACTGGGCAAGGCGGCGGGCGTAGCTGTTCAGCAGGGCGTCCAGCTTGTCATGGTAAAAAGCGCTGACGCGGGCCTTCTGCTGTTCTACCATCTGGGCGGCTTTGTTCACGGAATTTCGATAACTGGCCGTGGCGCTGCCGGGTTTGTAGTCGCTCATGTGGATGCAATAGTGGGCGTTCCGGGCGGTTTCCTCGTCGATGGAACCATAAGGCGGGACCGTTTCAGGCCGATTTTCCGGGGTGGGCTGTTCTGCCTGTTCTGCGGTGGTGGCCTCCGGCTGTTCTGCGGGTGCTTCCGCGCCTGCGCCGGTGGCGGGGGGCTGCTGTTCGGGCTGTTGGGTGGTGGCTGCGCTGGGCTGTGCGGTGGCGGCGGTGGGCTGTTCAGCCCGGAGACCGTCAGCAACGGAGCGGTAAAAGGCTTGTGTTTCTTTCGTGTCCTTGACGGTCTGGCAGTCCTCGCCAAAGTCCCATGTATAGCGCTTGATTGTCACGTCCAGGCTGTCCGCCTCGCTTGCAAAATAGGCGGCAATGTGTTCCGTGTGGGGGAAGGCCTTGATTTCGATTTCCGCGTGCTCCCGGTTCCACTCGTTGGCGGCGGCCCGCTTGTCCCGGCTGTTCACAAAGGCGGAAATGGGCCAGAAGCAAATATTATCCTTTGCGGTGCTGAGTTCGCCGTTGCGCTTGATGCGCCGGAGGCAGTGAGCCCGGCCGCTCCAATTCGGATCGCCGGGGGTGTGCTCGACGAAGTAAAGGCCGTTGTCATTCTTGAAGTATGCGCCGGTGATCTCCACCACGTCGCCGGTTTTCATGGTGCGGTTGTTCTTGTCAGTCATGGTAAAATCCTCCTAAAATGTGTTTTGAATGTGTAGATTTTGGCTTTCTGGGGTGCCGTCGCTTTTATCGGTGCGGCGGCTCCAAGGTGTCCGGGTGGTGCTGTTCAGATGATATAGATCTTCAGGTCGGGGCGCTCGTCCTGTTCGTATGTGTCGCCCTCCGGGGCAAGTGTGGCCCATGCGGCGATTTCAATAGCCGTTTCCATCGAAAAACCGATCCCGTGCAGGTATTCGGCGTTGTACATTTCATCGGCGCAAGAATGATAATGATTGATATTTCCAGAGTTGATGACAAGCGTACAATAATTTTCGTTCATCTTGTGGTCCTCCTTGTCTGTTCAGGCGTAGCGCTGGCCGTTGGCGCCGGTCTGGTAGCTTTTAAAGATCATAACCGGGTCCTTCAGCAGGGCGGCGGCATCCTCAATATAGGAAGCGGAAAAGCAGCCGTATTTACTGCGGGTGATTTTGACGTTCTCGTCCTCCTTCAGGGTTTCGTAGGCGGCCTGTTCTGGGAGATCCTGCCAGCCGTTGAAGATCAGCAGGGAGGAAGAACCGAGAAACAGCCGGCCGCGGGTGGTGCGCTTGCGGTATGGGGTGTAGGTCAGGCGCACAACGTCGGCGTGCTGGGCGTAGGTGGTGAAAGTGCAGCCGTGAAAGGTGATTTTCTCCGCGATGGGAAAACCGAACTCGGAGAGATACACAAGGGTATATTTCCGGCCCGGAACCAGTCCGGCGGCGTCCACAGCTTTTTGCAGGGGTTCGGCGTACTGCTGGACCATGGAATGAAACGCGGCCAGCGCGGCGGCCTCCGTTGTAACGGTGGTGCTGTTCAGCTCGTCCCCGTTTTCAACCAGGGCGGCAACCTCGATTTGACCGCCCAGGGGCCGCAGGTCCGCGGCGTTGATGATGATTTTCCGGCGGAGGGTGTAGCCGCCGCCGATCTCGGCATGGTAAAGACTGTTAAACATGGGTTGATCCTCCTTTCAGTTAGTGGTGATTTTGGCGGGCTTGCAGTCGAAAAACGCCCAGCGCAGGACTTTAAGCAAAAGCGCGGCGGGGAAATCTTCAGCGGCCCAGCGATCCAGCGTCTTATAAAGGCCCTCCGCGCCACCAGCGGCGCGGATATAGGTTTTTTTCAGAGAATACGCAAAAGCGGCATCCGGGACGATTTTAACGGTTTTCTGTTCGCCGTTCCGGCTGACGGTCAGCAGGTCCGCGGCGGTGGTTTCGACGGTCCAGCGGGCCACCGGTTCAGACTGGCGGGTTTCCATATCGAAAACAGTTTCGGTGTAGGTGATCATTTGGCGATCCTCCTTGATTTTGATTTAGCGGCGGCCCTCGATGAGATCCACCACGCAGAACAGCAGGCGGGCGAAGGTGCCAGCGCCCAAAATGAGGATGAAAAGGGGAAAACTCATAGTGTGGGCCTCCTGTCGGTTTCGTTTTGTTCCCTTGATGTTTATAGTATAAACGATAATGTTTATAATGTCAATAGGCAAATTTAAACTTTACCGTTTATTTTAAAAAAATCGTGGTTGACAATACAAACAAGAACGTTTATATTAAAAACGAGAAGAGGTGATATTGTGCCGACATCGGAGCAGATCAAAATTTTATGCGTAAAGCTGGGGATCAGCGTTTCAGAGTTGGCGAGGCGCTGCGGGAGCAGCCCGCAGGCGTTTTCCCAGAAAATGAAGCGGGAGGGGTTTACTCCTGCGGATCTGAAGGACGTTGCCGGGGCCGTTGGCTGTGGGTTTGAAACATCTTTCATTTTGCCCAATGGCGAACGCGTGACGGATTGAAAAAACGGCATAAAAAAGCAGCGGCCCGGATTTTTTCCGGGTCGCTGTTCTGCGTTTTGGGGTTAGTCGGCGGGCTGTTCGCCCAGCTGGGACAAAATGAAGGCTTTGATTTCGGCGTTGGGCGTGGTGTTGTTCGCGTCACAAAATGCCCGGTAACGGTCCGCCGTTTCCCGGTCCAGCTTGCAGCCGATGACAGACGTCAAGCGATAATTTGAAGCGTTCCGGGCGGCTCGCTGGGCGTCTGTTCTGTTTGGGTTTGTTTTGGGTCTGGGCATGGGTTTACCTCGCTTTCATAGGGTGGAGCGGCCCGGGGTGATCCTGGGCCGCTGTTCTGTTACTCCCAGCGGTCGAAAAATCCGAAGTTGCCGAACTGGATCACGTCATCTTCGGCGGCGTCTGTTTCGGAGGGGTCGAACGGGACCCCGTACCATCTACGCCGGGCCACTTCTTCGCGGTTTTCGTCCTCGATTGATATATCGCACTGCGTATAGCTGGCGCCCTCGTCGGCCATGGCTTTCGCGTCGTCCAAAGTGCCGTCGCACTCGTCCCAAAGTCCGTTGTTGTAATAGATTGTAAACATGATTTTGTCCTTTCTCCCGGTGTAGCCGGGTCGCTGTTCTGGGGGGTCAAACATTCAGCATGGCGGCACCGTTAACGGTGATCCGTGCCTCGTCCGGGTGTGCCTCGTTCCATGCGTCTTTAAAAGTCCAGGCATTAAAACGGAAATCCGGCAGGCCGGGGAAGGGGATCAGCTCGCCGGCCTCGCCAAGCACGTTACACACGGCCAGAGCGGAAGCGCGGGAGATCGGCAAAAAATAGAGCCGCTGGATCTCGCGCATGATGGCGTTGTGTGCGTCCTGTTCTGCGGTGGTGGGCATCAGCGGAGCCAGAAACGCAAGCTGGTCCGCCTCCGGCGCTGCCTGGGTGCGCTCTATCTCCGCCACGGTGGCGGTAGGATCACCGCCCAGCGTGTACAAGTAGCCACTTGCGACGGGGCCATATTGGGCCTCGTACCTTTTCAATAAGTCCGACATTTTTACATCCTTTCCCCGGCGGAGCGGCCGCCGGTCCGGTGGTTTGGTGCTATCCTTTTGACATCTATTATTATAGGCGGCAGCGGGCGAAACTGTCAACGGTTAAACCGTGCACAAAAAGCACAAAAATTACGGTTAAACAGTGTGCAAAATGTCAATGGATATTTACGGTTTAACCGTATATAATAAGATCATAAAGAACAGGACAACACCACGGAGGCCCACCGGGCCAGAGGGGCACCGCCCCGGAAAGGATTACAAAATGGATTACAGCAAAATGAGCATGGACAAGCTCCGCGAGCTGATCGCCTGGGCTGATGACCGGGCAGCATACCGGAGGGCCTGCGGGACGATCTCCGGCACGGCATACGCCGAAGATGAAATCGCAGTAAGGGCAGCACTCGCAGAGATCAACCGCCGCACACGGGCGACCGCATAAGGAAGAGGAGGAACACGAAATGAAAAAGAGTTTTTTTGATACGATCCCCGGTGTCGTCCGCCTGGACTCCCGCGTTGCTATTTACGTGCCCAGCACCACCGACATCGACCACCCCACCGACAACCGGCGCCAGGTGGAGGAAGTCGCCGCGAAGCTGTCCGCCATGTTTGGCGGAGCAACCGCCACCGAGGCCCGCGGCTACTGGGTGAGCCAGTCCGCCGGACTCGTGGGCGAGGCCGTGACCATCGTTTACAGCAACGCCGCAGCGGAGGACATCGAGCGCCACGGCGCCGAGATCGTCGCCATTTGCCACAAGATCAAACGCGAGATGAAACAAGAGGCCGTGAGCCTGGAAGTCGACGGGGAATTGTTCCTTGTATGATCTCCGCCGCCCCCTATACCATACACCACAGCCCGCAGGGAATGCCCCCGCGGGCTTTTCTCGTGCCCTCTGAGCAATACCGCCCAGCACCGCACCACAGACCCACGCCGCGCAGCCGCTTGCATCCTACGCCGCCCCAGGCGGCTATTTTTAACCCCTATGCGCGCGGGCGCGTTCATTGCGGGCGCGGTCTATTATAGTACCCTAAAACGTACCCCATAGAACCCCCGGACGCTTTACCTTAATGAAGAAAAGTGTGAAGCACTCCCGCAGGCCCGGAAGCAATGGACAAGGGAAAAAGGGGAAGGGGTGGAGGAGTCACCCGCGGCGGCCTGTTCCAGCTGATTGCATCAGATCGGCCACCACGGCCACCGCCGACCATGCCAGACCGGGCACCGTCAGCGGACCAGCCGCCGACCATCGGAGGACGGCCACCACCACCGGCACCGAGGGCCAGAGAACCGACCGCGGCCCCGGCTCCCGCCGCTTTTCGTCAGGTTGCACAAGGGCGGCATGGACCGTTGTTGCATTTGCCACCAAAAAAGGCGGTAACTGTTGCCCTAATTGCTTATTATGGCAACAGTTTAGGCATTTGCAACAGGTTTTTACCACCTCCGAGACGCGCCCAGCGTCCCCGCCTCCGCTCCAATGGCACCGGCTGACCAGCTGACCAGCTGACCACGGCCCCGGCTGGGTGGGGGGTGGTTTACAGACCTGGCCACCGGATCGGCGCAGAATCTCTCCACAACTCTTCCCCCTCCCCCCACGTTCTCATCCCCGTCGCCCTTCCTCTCCCTTTAAGTGGGGTAGTTTAGAAAACCGGGGGCAAAAAACGGAAAAGTCAAAAAGGGGTCCAAAAAAAATTTTATAAAAACGCTTCGCTTATGTGGGGAATACGTATTTAGGTTGCGCGGCGCGGGCGGGGCGCAGGCGGTCGGTAGGTGACGTGCTGGTAGGCGGTAGGTGAAGCAGACGTGCAAAAACCCTATTGGAGGGGGTTGCTATGCTAAAGATAGGAGAACTTTTGTGAAGCCATGGCAATGGAGGTGAGCGTGAATGCCAACCGGGAGTTCTGAGCGCTGTGTGCCATTGTTTGAGTTTTGGGGAGACAAGAGCCAGTATGCGGCGTGGCTGCAAGGGGAGTTTGCTGAAGAAGCGGATTTCCATGCCCATACGCTAAACGCCTTGCGGGTGGCGATGGACGAAGAACTGACGGATACACAGAGGAAGTATATGGAGATGTTTTTCGTCTATGGCATGAGCATGAAGGATATCGGTCAAGAGTTGGGGGTATCCAAGGCAACAGTTAGCAGGACGATCAATTGTGGGCTGGATAGACTGTACCACGTCCTCCGCTACGCGAACCCCCGCTACCTGACCTTTCCGAAAAGTCGCAAGGCGTCATCTCTAAAGAAGGGGCGCAAGCGGCGGGAGAAAGAGTCTTAGACTGAGACGATAGATATTGTGCCGAAAACAGGGGGGGTGTATGTATGGCATATAAGCGGAAATACAAGCAGGGTACGCGGGTCAAGAGCATTGAAGACTTTCTGCATTCCCCGGAGACGCAGTATTTTTTCTGGCACGGAAAAACGATTCATAAACAAGTCTTTATGCACTGGCAGCTTGATATGCTTATCAGGGAAATCGGTGGCATACATCTTTATTTTGCAGACAAGAACGTTCCGGCTGATGGAGATGCGGAATGAGCTGTTATGGGTGTATCTGCAACAACTGCCTTTATAACTGCGAGTTATTCAGCGCATACTTCACGCCGGGAGAGATCAAGGACGTGGAGGACGTCTGCTATTGCTGCGATGAGTGCAAGTGGTTCGATGGGGACTATACGAAGCGGAGCCAATGGCGAAAATCGTGCGAAAAATTTCGCCTACCGGCGAAGTATAAAGAGTATCTGGAACAGGTGAAGCAGAAGGAGGCTCGTGCGGCGGTCAAGCGCCGCGGGGCATTTACCGTGATTGAGGGAGGGAAAAAGGATTGAACGTAGCCTATAACATGGACTGCATGGAGTATATGCGGACGCTGCAGGACAAGGCGTTTGATCTGGCTGTGGTGGACCCTCCATATTTCAGCGGTCCGGAGCGGCGTGGCTATTATGGCTGTAAGATCAGCCCCATTGGTGTGAAACGGGATTACCCTGTGTCCCCGAAATGGGATATACCTGGCGCAGAATTTTTTACGGAATTGGGCAGAGTGTCAAAGCACTATGTTGTATGGGGCTGTAACTACTTTGATTTCGTGTTTTCTCACGGGCGAATCGTGTGGGACAAGTGCAATGGGGAGAGCAGCTTCAGCGATTGCGAAATTGCGGCGACGAACTGCTTTGAAAGCGTCCGTCTATTCCGCTATATGTGGAATGGGATGTTCCAGGGGAAGAGTATTGCAGAGGGGACAGTCCAACAGGGGAACAAAGCTCTCAATGAGAAGCGCATCCACCCGACGCAGAAGCCGGTGGCATTGTACACATGGATTTTGCAGAAGTACGCAAAGCCGGGGGACAAGATACTGGACACCCACTTAGGCAGCGGAAGCAGCCGCATAGCCGCCTATGATCTTGGCTTTGATTTTGTTGGGTGTGAGATCGACCCTCACTATTTTCAAGCGCAGGAAAAGCGCTTTGCGGAACACACGGCGCAGATCAGTTTGTTTACGGGAGGTTGAATATGGATAGCTTAAATGCAAGCAGAATAGCTGGCGGTAACAGTGCGTATGGGCGGAGTCAGTCAGACTTCTATCCCACCCCGCCGGATGTGACGGTGGCACTTATGCGCTTTTTGAATCTTCCGCGCACAACGTCCGTGTGGGAACCGGCAACGGGAGAGGGCGATATGGCCGGTGTGCTTCAAACTTACTTTGAAACCGTCTATACAACGGACATTCTGGATGGGACGGACTTCTTGAAGTCCAGCATTGACGCAGCTGATTGGATCATCACAAACCCGCCTTTTTCACTGGCGGAGGCATTTATCCGCAGAGCAGCGGAGCTGGGCAAGCCTTTTGCGTTCCTGCTCAAGTCACAGTATTGGAACGCAACGTGCCGGCGGAAGCTGTTTGACGAAATCCCGCCCAGCTACATTCTGCCGCTGACGTGGCGCCCGGATTTCTTTTTCAAGAAGCGGATGCCAGGAGAGAAGGGAAGTCCGCTGATGGACGTGATGTGGTGCGTCTGGCTGACGCCATGGAAGAATGATATTCAGACGGTGTACCGTCCGCTGACGCGGCCGGAGATGGGAGTGGGAAATAAAAATGGCTACGAACTGCTATGATTTGTTTAAGGCGTTGAGTAGGACACTATACTCTCATGGTTGTAAGCCAAGCCCAAATCGAGCAAAAAGGAGAAAAGAGAAATGAAATCTTTGGTTTTGTTTCGCAAGGTTTGCAATATGGTTTATTGTTGTGGTCTTGATATACCTCAATGGAAAACAAGAAATCGGATTGAGCAATTATGTAGAGCTGGCAACAACAGTATTGGTGAAGATAGAGAGGATAGATTCGTGGTGTGCGAGCTTGATGTAAATTGGAAAAACTATTCAGGAGATGAACTTGCCCATCTTTGCGAACAATATTGTAAACAGACGGAGGACAAATAAAATTTATGGTGATTTTGTCTGGCATCGTTTTTCTTTTCCTTTTCCGTAAAATCTTTTTCTATGCGAAAGATTTGCTTAAACGTGACCTTGAGTACAAACCTGCGTTAACGCTACAATGCACCTTATACGCTACAATGTTTGGGGCTTTTGGCACGTTCACAATTTGCGCAAGCATTTATACAATAATTTTACTGCTGAGTGGGGAGGGGCATTTGGGATGAAGTATGTTTTTCGTATCGGAGACTACGCTGAGACCAAGGATGGCAACCGGGGGTATGTCATCAAGAGTGATCTTTTGTGCTACCAAGATATTGTGACGGGGTACATAATTACCGTGAAATTCAGCAATGAGGAAACCATGACGTATGAGTTTACAGCCAACGAGGCGCACCGACAGTTCAATCGCATTGGGCGTTATGACCTTACAGAGAAAGAAAAGAGTAAGATTGAACCATTCCAAGTCAATCCGTCACTTACTGAGTATGCGTCAATTTTTGCAATGAGCGATAAAATCAACGAGCTTGTTGAGGCCGTCAATGAACTGCGTATGCGGGATGCAAAGGAGAGTAAGAATGGTTGAATACATCAGAGTTGTAAGCAAGCAACGGCCCGCAAAGCGGGCGTTTGATATGCAGGTTGGGGCACACCTGCGTGTGTATATTGCCGGGAAGATCACCGGTGACAAGAACTATCGGGAGAAGTTCGCCAAGGCGGAGATGGTCCTCACGGATATGGGGCATTCCGTGCTGAACCCGGCAAACCTTCCCTCCGGTATGGAGCAGGGCGATTATATGCGTATCTGCTTTTCCATGATCGACTGTGCGGACTGTGTGGTCCTGCTGCCGGACTGGCGTGAGAGTTCTGGGGCACGGTTAGAGCGGGCCTACGCCGAGAAAATCGGGAAAGAGGTTGTTGTGGCAGACCAGGGCAGGATCGATGAGTTTTTGGAGAAGATGGGTGCAAGAGCATGAGTAAAACTGTTATGCTGAGCATCCGCCCCAAGTGGGTGGAGAAAATCGCCAGCGGCAAAAAGACTATCGAAGTCCGCAAGACCAGGCCGAAACTGGAAACGCCGTTTAAGTGCTATATCTACTGCACAAATATAAGGCCATTCCTTGTGTGGGGAGATGTTTTCCGTGGTGCTTGGTTTACAGAGTTTACCCGGATTTCAGGGTATAGCAGAGCAGAAGCGGATAAAATCTGGGACGTTTTCAACGGTCATATTGCTGGCGAGTTTACCTGTGACCGGATTTATGAGCTTGCGCCCCTCAACCATGCACCGGATGACGTAGAAAAGCAAGCCTGCCTGACGCGAGAAGAAATTGTGAACTACCTAAAGGGAACCGGCTACGGCTGGCACATCTCCGGCCTGCGCATTTATGATACGCCGAAAGAATTGAGCGAGTTCAAGCCAGTGTGTAGAGTCGATTTTGGTTGCCGTGCCTGCCTTCATTACGACTACGCCAAAATGGACTGTGGTGAAAAAGTTATCAGTCGGCCGCCCCAAAGCTGGTGCTATGTGGACGATGCAAATGCTTAAATTTACTCACGAAATTACTCACGATGTTTGAGCGCGTTGAAAACAAAGGCGCATAGATATTTTTGGGACAGTTCGAATCCTTCACCCGCTGCCAGATGAAAGAAATCCTGCAATCGTTGAGATTGCAGGATTTTCTTTATATATCAACGGCTACCGGCGTTTTAGGGTGGTAAAAATATTTTCCATAGGGTAAATAGAAATTGCTTTTCAAAGGGGTTTTATCTCAAAATTTACTCACGGAATTACTCACGAATTTTGCGCGGGTCAGGATGGGTCGGAAGTCTCGTCCGGGTCTGCGCTTTTTTCTTTTCCACGGTTTTCGTAGAACTGGTACATCTTGTCCTGCTTGGTCTCGATGTCCTTCTGGTAGAGGTGGGTATAGACATCGTGCATGACCGTGTAATCTGACCAGCCGCCGATGCGCATACATTCTTCCTCCCGATAGCCAAGGTGGTAGGCGAGGGAAGCAAAACTGTGGCGAAGGCCATGGACGCCGACCTCCGGCAATCCGGCATCTGCACAGATGCGATTGATAGATCGTATGAGCGAGTTTGGGGCGGTGTGGGAGATCAGATCGTCGAGGGCAGCGTCCTCCGGTTTTACGAGAAGTTCTTCGAGGCGGGGGATCAGGATGGGGACCGTCCGGGCAGAGGTTTTGCTTTTGGCGGAGTTTTTGATGACGTACTGGTTATGCTCATTGGGGACCAAGACCTGGTTAATGGTAAAGCAGTGATGGTCCAGATCGACATCCTTCCATCGGAGAGCCAGCAGCTCACTGCGGCGCAGGCTCATGAGGGCCAGCAGAGATTCCGTTTCAATGCGGTTGCCGCGGCAGGCGTCGCAGAAGGTGAGAATCTGGTCCGGGTCCAGCCATTTCCGTTCGTGGATCTCCTGCTGGGGGAGCTTGACCTTCGGCACGTCCAGACCGCTTTCCCGCAGAACGGAGCCGACAAACAGCCAAGCGTTTTTCAGCGTCTTGTATTTGCACAGCGGTGCCTCGTTGTCGCACACCTTCTGCCAGTCGATCCCATTGTGGAGGGTCAGGTCCGCCACGCTCTGAAAGCGGTTTTTCTGGACAATGCGGTAGGCCCGTATAGTAGTCGGGGAAAGGGAATTTTGCCGCCGGTCGATATAATGGTCAATGGCGGTACGCAGGGTAAGCCCTTTTTCAACGGATTGCTTTTTGACCTCAAGGAAGCCGGCGCGGATGGCGATGGCCTTGGCCGTGCACAGCTCCGGTGTCTTTTCCGTAATGGACTGCTTTTCCTGACGTAGCTGGATGCGCCACATCCCGGAAGGCAACTGGGCGGGGGCTGGGACTTTGATCTCGTCCTTCTTTTTTCGCTCCCTGATCTGGCGTTCACCGCACCACTTGCAGAAAATGGAATCATCGTCAATGACGCGCTTACAGTTTTTGCATTTCATGCGCACACCTCCCGTGTGTATCAGCCGTGGAAGAACCCAAATTCCAGACAGTGCAGGTCCAGATAAACGGCGTAAGCCACGACGAAGATCAAAAGGACCAACATCCATCGCAAAAGACGGTCCCGGTTGCGGATGCCGTGGGACTGACGTTCCACAAATTCCCGGAGAAGTTCGTTCTGGGCGTTCAGGCCGTTGATCTCCTGACGGTAGACGTCCAGTTCCCGGCTTACGATTTCCTCAATGGTTTCCGGGGGCGGAGAATCTTCTGTTGGTTCCATCCCCAAAAACTGATCAATGGAAATTCCGAGAAAAGCGCAGATGGGGCCGAGAGTTTCCAACGTAGGGGAATGGGTGGTGGCACGGAACATATTGTTCACCGTGTTGAGAGGAACTCCGCTTCCGTCCGCGATATCCTTGTTGGTGATGTGTTTTTCTTCTTTTACCGCGCGGCACTGGTCAATCAATGACAGCATACATAGAGTACCTCCTTGTTGAAAATTGACAAAATGTGCGAAATGGCAATCGGAATTGTGTGTATCAACACCGAAATCGTGTGTATTAAGACTATCAAACTTGAGGCTTTGATGGTACGATAAAAGCAGACCTACCGCACCCCCAAGCAGCAGGTCTTAACGGGCCGCCGCTTTCGTGGCTGGGGCGGCGGCTCTCCATCACAGCTTTAGGGGGCAAGGAAGAAAAACGGAATGGGTGGGGAGAAAGGACTTGTATGTGTAGAAATGGAATCAACAGGAGCGGACCTTCATACCGACGCGGGTCTCCGTGATGAATTAAAACACCAGATCAAAGGACTGTCGGATGAAAGCATGAAAAAGCTGTGGGAAGCTATTCAATGCGGGGTGTTCGGCACACCGCTGGAAACCGGAAATTAGGTAGTGGGCTTCCCCTGACGGCTTTTTAAAAATTCAACGTACTGCGCAAGGTCGGCCAACTGGTCAGCCTCGCAGGAATCGACAAAATCATAAATTGACTGCGCGTAGGCGCTGCCCGTCCCGCTTTTGGCGGGGCGGGTATTTTTTTTGGCCTGACCATCAGCCGCAGCCTCGATGGTCTGAATAAAGGTCAGGTCATGAAGGGATTCCCGCAGGCCATCAATCTCCACGGCGATTTTGTCCGCTTCTTCCGCCGTGGCGGTTTTCAGTGCCTTTTCCAGCTCTGCCAAGCGGAAAGTATATTCATCAATTTGAGATTCAGTAGATAACCCCATCAAATATTCCACGGGGACGTTAAAGTAATCGGCAAGAATGGAAACGGTGGAACCATCCGGCGTAGCGGCCGTCTTTTTCCACTTGGTCGGCGTAGAGTTGCTGAAACCATTTTCTGTAGCTGCTTTCGTACAGGAAATACCTTTCCGCTTGCACAGCAGCTTAAATCTGTCATAAAACATAAGTCTTGCCCCCTGATTTTGAGCATTATGCCGAAACTAACCAAAATCAGAAAAACGAGTTGACAACCTGACCGCAGTCAGGTATTATAAGCGTATGAACTGATTTTGGTCAGTTAATTTGACGGCGATTAGGTTGATGGATTTTGCCGGTTTGGTCACTTGCATCATACCATTAAATCTAACCAAAGTCAACATTTTTAATGAAGGAGGTAAGATTTAATGCCTGCAAAATGGACCGGCGAGTTGGTGGGGGAGATCCACAACGCCGGATTGACGATCAAAGAGGTTGCGGAAGCAGCTGGAATGAACCCCAAGTACATCAGCACCGTGCTCAACAGCGACGGCGACGCTCCAAAGGCAGAAGCGAAACTGCGGGCGGCGTTGGCTCGGCTGACCGGGAAAGCTGCGCCGGAGGATGCTGACGAAGCGTGACAAAAAACGAAAAGGAGAAATGCGAATGAATGAGCTTATTAAAATAACCTACGACAATGACCGGCCTGCTGTCTCTGCCAGAGATTTGCACGAATTTCTTGGTGTGGGTGCGGACTACCGGCATTGGTTCCCTCGGATGTGCGAATACGGTTTTACGGAGGGGCAAGATTTTAACTCGGTCAAAAATGACCGGGTTCAAATGGAAGGCGACCGCATGGTTTCTCGAACTGTTGATGATGCCATTCTCACCATCGACATGGCAAAGGAACTGTGTATGCTCCAGCGGAATGAAAAGGGCAAACAGGCCCGTCAGTATTTCATTCAACTGGAAAAGGACTGGAACAGTCCGGAGAAGGTGATGGCCCGTGCCTTGCAGATCGCCAATAAGAAACTGCAAGTGCTGGAAGCCAAGGCGGAGGAGGACAAGCCAAAGGTTCTGTTTGCGGACAGCGTGGCGGCGTCCAACACCTCTATCCTTGTTGGGGAGTTGGCAAAGCTGCTCCGGCAGAACGGCGTGGACATTGGAGGGACGAGATTGTTCCGCTGGATGCGGGAAAACGGGTATCTCATTAGACGCTCCGGTTCGGACTACAATATGCCCACGCAGCGGAGTATGGAGATGGGCCTTTTCACTATCAAGGAAACGGCGATCACCCATGCGGACGGGACGGTGACGGTGAGCAAGACCGTTAAGGTAACGCCAAAAGCACAGATTTATTTTGTGAACAAGTTTCTTGGAGAAAAAAACTGTGAAACCAGAGGGGCGAACCATGGGAGATAAGGATATAAACGTCTTTTGGAGTTCTGCGTTTGATGGGTTGACCCTGGAACAGCAGTTCGCAAAGTTTGGCAAGGTTGCAAGCAAGTTGGCAGATGCTTCCACTTTTGCTCGAATTGGGGAATATGACTCGGCAGAAGAGATTCTGATCGAAGCCACATGTGAGATTTCAGCCCTAAAGTGCAACCCCTTGTTGGAGTTGGCGATTGCGGTTCGCAACTATATAACTGGACTTAGGAGTGGAACCAATCAGCCTGATTCAGTTGATTACTAATTACGAAAGGAGGCGGCGGGATGCCGCGGGTAAAGCTGGGGCGAAAGCCCAATGACGAGGTTTTGATCTCACTTCTGTGGGGCAGACAGGCCGCAATCGGGATGCCGGTGGGCACGATGGCGGAGAAGGCGGGCATGACGCCGCAGACCCTACGGTCTCGGAAGAAGTCCCCGCAGGACTTTTCGCTGAAGGAACTATTGAAGCTGGGGCGGGCACTGGACATCCCCATTGAGGAATTGCGAGATGCCATCCGCTACTGAAAGGAGTCGGGAAACCATGATACAGGGGACAAAGTATGTCAGCGCCAAGACGCTGGAAGCCATTGAAAAGGCACTGGCCCACGGAGACCGGGTGGAGCTGATCCCGGTGAAGGACGGTGTGAAGGTGATCCGCGTCCGGCGGGACGAGATCAAGTAAGCCTATGGGAAAAGTGAATGAGATGCCTGTCCCTAAGCGTTGGGACAGAGGAGCAGAGCGTTGCTGATGGAACCGGGAGACCGGTGTCTATTCGGCGGCGCTTTTTGTTTTTGCTGTAAGGAGACGGAAATTTGATGAAAACCTTTGAGGAATACGAGGCGGAGGCCGCATGGGAAGCCCACTTGGAAAACGCCCTTCGCGTGGCACGGCGGGAAGCTGCGGAGCGTAGGCGGAAGGCCATCCGCAGAGCGGTTCTGCTGTGGGTGTCTGTGGAGCTGGTGCTGGCGGCGCTGTGGCTGACGCGGGAGACCGGGAAGCCGGAGCCGGAGGCACCCACCGTGACGGCGGGACGGCTGGCCGGGGACGAGACACCGGCGATGGAGTACGCTTCGCTGGTCCTCTGGCAGGAGCTGGACCCTGAGACGGCCCCGCCGGTTCAGGAGGACTACGAGAACGAGAAGATCGAAGCGGCGCTGTTTGACAGCGGCTACTTCCGGGCGGATGTTCCGCTGGACGGAGACCTGCAAAGCTATCTCCGGGCGGCCTGTGAGGAAAGCGGCGTGGAGTACACGCTGATGCTGGCGATCATCCGCAAGGAGAGTGGCTACCGGAACGTGAAGGGCGACAGCGGGGCCAGTTGGGGCTACTGCCAGGTACAGCCCCGGTGGCACAAGGCCCGGATGGAGCGGCTGGGGGTCACAGACCTGATGGATCCCTTCGGAAATTTCCGGGTGGCCTGCGACTACATGGCGGAGCTTTTGAGCCGGTATGACGTAGAGAACGCCTTGACGGCCTACAACAGCGGCCATCCGGGGCACAGCGATTATGCCAGAACCGTGATGGGGTATTGGGAGGAACTGAAAAATGGGTGAGTTGGTACGGCTGACTTTCCCGGACCGGCCGCAATGGCTGGCAGGCCGGGGCCGTGGCATCGGTGGCAGCGAGGCGGCGGCGGCCATTGGGCGAAGCCCATGGAAAACGGCGCTGACGCTGTGGAAGGAGAAAACTGGGGCGCAAGCCGCGCCTGATCTCGGCGGCAACGAGGCCGTGGAGCTGGGGCGGCGAATGGAACCGGCCATCCGGGACTTCTTCATGGCGCAGTATCCCGGCTACGAGCTTTACTACGGTGCCTATGACATTCTCTACCAGAGCGACCGCCCATGGCTTTTTGCCACGCTGGATGGAGAACTGACGGAGACGGACACCGGACGGAAGGGCATTTTGGAGATCAAAACCTCGACGGTGAGCCGGGGAATCGACTGGGCGAAATGGCGGGATCAGGTTCCTGAGAACTATTTCACGCAGATCCTTCACCAGCTGCTTGCCACCGGGTATGACTTCGCCGTGCTCTATGCGGCGCTCTATGATCTGTCCGGCAATATCACCCTGCGCCGCTACGATTTTGAGCGGCGGGAGCACGAGGCGGACCTGAACTGGCTGCTGGAACAGGAAACGGACTTTTGGGACCATGTGGAGGCGGGGACGATGCCCGCCCAGACCTTGATTTTATGAAGCGCACAACTCCGAAAAATTTAAGAAAGACGAGGAGACATGAATATGGAAAAGAACGAGGTTCACATCACGGTGAGGAACATCAAAACCGGCGAGGTTTTGATGGACAAAACCCCTGCGGCTTTTATCTGCGTAGCTGTGGACGATGCGAATGCGCAGGTATGCAGCGCCATTTCCACCTCCAACGTGAATGTGCTGGTGAATCTGATTCACCGGACATTGCTTGAGGTCAAGCGTATTTGCAGAAAATTCCCGGATTTGGCAATTCTTCTGTCGATCATTTCCTGCGCAGAAGAGGACGATGACAAGGAGGCGCAGGCATGATGCTGGTAAACATTCGCTACTACAAGCCCCTGCACAAGGCATACGCAGGGAACGCATTTACCTACCGGACGGCGATGCCGCTGACGGTGGGGGACAAGGTGATGGCCCCCACCAAGGGCGGAGACAAGCGGGCCATGGTGGTGGAGATCAACGTGCCGGAGAGCCGTGTGGACGAGCGGATCATGCCGCTGCTGAAGGAGATCACGGCCTATGATACCGGAGAACAGGAGGATGCAGACGCATGAGCAGCGCGATGGAATTTGCCATTACCACGGACCTGACGCCGCTGAAGGAGTTCAGCATCTCCGCCAACTTTGAAGAGTGTCAGGCGTGGCTGGAAGAGAATCTGGCCCCGTACCGGGGCATGGTGGTGACGGAGGAGGCCATCGGCGCGGCGAAGAAGTACCGGGCCAACATCCGCTCCGTGGCGGGACGTATCGACGAGTGCCGGAAGATGGCGAAGGCGGCGGCGCTGGCAAGTTACGCCCCCTTTGAGGGGAAGTGCAAGGCGCTGACGGCCCTTTGCGACGAATCCGCCGCCAATCTGGACGGCCAGATCAAAGCCTTTGACGAACGGCGCCGCACGGAGAAACTGGACGCTATCCGGGCCTTTTTTGATGAGCGCATCGGAGAACTTGCGGAATTTCTCCCGTGGGAAGCTGTTTTGGACAAGCGATGGGGCAACGCCACCTATTCCGAGGAACAGGCCCACAAGGACATTCTGGTGGCGATCAGCAAGTGTGACAGCAGTATTGCCGCCATCCGCGGGCTGAACAGCGAGTTTGAGACTACGCTGCTGGAAGAGTACAAGCAGTGCCACGATCTGCCCACGGTGCTGAAAAAGGATCAGGCGCTCAAGCGGGTGAAGGAGATTGAGGAACAGCGGAAGGCGGAACAGGAACAGCGCAGACAGCAGGCCGAGGCTGCGCGGGCGGCGGAGGAAGCCGCCAGAGCGGAGCGGGTGCAGGCCGCCGTGTTAGCGTCCAGAGCCATTCAGACGGAAGCACCGGCACCGGCTCCGGCGGCGGAGGTACAGCCGAAGCGCACGGCTCCGCAGACCGTCACCCTTTCGTTCCGGGTGACAGGCACTGTGGAGCAGCTGAACGGACTGCGGGATTATATGCTGGCCAACGGCATCGCCTTTGGCCGCGCAGACTGAATAAGGGAGGAATTTTGTCATGAAGGCAACAAACAGCTTTGCGACCCAGACCCAGCGGGACAAGCCCACGTTTTCCATGGCCATTGCGGCCCCCAGTATGCAGAAGATGATCCAGAGCGCTCTGCGGAGCGACAAGGCGGCGGCGCGGCTGACTTCCACCCTGATCTCCGCCGTGAATGCCAGCGAACAGCTGAGAGCCTGTGAACCCAGCACCATTGTGGCGGCGGCCCTCCGGGGCGAGGGCATGGGCCTGATCTTCGGCCATGGCTACTATGTGGTTCCCTACGGGACTACCGCAACGTACATTCTGGGCTACAAGGGATACATCCAGCTTGCCATGTCCACCGGGTTTTATGCCGACATTGACTGCACGGACATTCGTGAGGGCGAGATCGAGGGGCGGAGCCGCCGGACGGGCAAGCCCATCGTGAACCTTGCCAAGTATGAGAGCGACGAGGAGCGGCAGAGTAAGCCTATTATCGGCTACTACGGTTACTACGAACTGAAGGACGGGACCTTCCGTTTTGAATACTGGCCCATGGACCGGCTCCTTCGCCATGCGGACCGGTACTCCAAGGCGTTCAGCTATGAGAAGTTCAAGGCCATGCAGAGTGGGGAGATGAACCCCAAGGACGTGGAAAAGCTGCTGAACGGTTCCCCCTGGTATGATCCCAACGGTGGGCAGGACCGGATGTGCCGCAAGACGATTCTGCGGCAGCTGCTGAACAGCGGCTACGCGCCCTTGTCCCCGGAGGTCAAGACCCAGCTCATGGAGGAAGCCAGCGCTGAGGACGAGGGCATGATCCCGGATATGCCCATGCCGGAGCGCACGGTGGCATCTACCGGAGAGGTGGTGGAGACTGCCCCCGTGGCTGTGGAAGCCCATCAGGAAACCGTGGAGAGCGAATCCGGTATGGTTACACCCCCAAAGGCGGAAAAGACCGCAGAGACCTCTCAGAAGGCGCAGGACGATGGTATGGACTATGCGGCCACTTTCTTTGGGGAATGAGGTGAGAGACCATGCTGATCTCCATTAAGACGCGGGATGAGGACGGGAGCCGGTACATGATGTGTGCCGGCACCGTGACCCGCGAGGTCAAGACCGGGGCCACCGCCAAGGGGACCCCGAAAGCGGAATTTGGCATGAAGTACGCCAAAGGCGAGTTTATGAACGTATCCGCCGTGGGGGACGATGATGTGACCCGCATGGCGGCGTGTCTGGAAAAGGGAGACGCGGTGCTGGTGTGCGGCGTGTGGAAAACCCGGCGCTACACCACCCGTGACGGGGAGCAGAAGGAGTGGAGCGAGCTGCACGCGGAGTTCGTGGCCCCGCAGCCGGTGATGGCGGCAGTGCTGGGGCTGCTGGCGGCAGAAAGTGAGAAGCCGCGCTCCCCTGAACCGGCGAAGCCTATGGAACACAGCGGCAGTCAGGCGGGTTCCCTTGACAGTCAGGAGGACGCCGTTTTGCCGTGGGACCAGCCCGCAGAGGACGAACCCTACGATTATGTACCGCAGATTTAGGGGGGATGGCTATGAAGATCGTTTGTGCGGACACGAAAGAATATGCCTACATGGTTCGGATGTGCCTTTTCAACCAAGCAGAGGATAACTGCAAGTGCTGCGTGTTGCGAACGCTTTGTGGGCGAGGCGAGCAAGAATGTGATGACATTGAAGAGTTTCTTGAGTTGGAGACGGAGAGAGGGAATTGACCTATGGCGAAAGAAAACCGGTATTTCTGGCTGCGGCTCTATGATGACTTCTTTACGTCCAAGCGGATCAAAAAACTCCGCAAGCTGGCAGGCGGGGATACCTACCTCATCATTTACCTGAAAATGCAGCTCATTGCCATGAAGCACGATGGAATTTTGCAGTGGTCAGGTCTTGACGATAACTTTGCCGATGAGCTGGCGTTGGAACTGGATGAGGAACCGGCCAACGTGGAGGTGACGATCAACTACCTTCTTTCCTGCGGTTTGGCGGAGACCTCGGATGACGTCACGTTTTTCTTTCCGTATGCGGTGAAAAACGTTGGGAGCGAAGGTTCCTCCGCGAAGCGGATGAGGGAGTCCAGAGCAAGAGCAAAGCTGGGAGGACCGTCACGATGTGCGAACGATGTGCGAACATTGTGCGAACATCGTTACGGAGAGAAAGAGATAGAGAAAGAGATAGATATAGAAGATATATCTTCTTCACTACGTTCAGAAGATATGGGGGGCGGTGCCCCCAGTGAGCCAAAGGCACCGGAGAGCGGAAAGCGGACGGCGGTGAAATTCGTACCGCCCACGCTGGAAGAGGTGGAAGCCTACGCCGCGTCCCGGCAGAGCACGGTGGACCCCCGTCGGTTTTTTGAGTATTTTAACACCCCGGACGCACAGGGCCGCTCGTGGAGGGACAGCAAGGGGAACCCGGTGAAGAACTGGAAGCAGAAGTTCCTCACATGGGAAGGCCGGGACAGCGGGAAGGGAAAACCCGCCCCGGCGGCATCCCGGACGGACAAGCCCCGGAAAAGCTGGACGGAGCTGGCAGCGGAGATGGACGCGGAGGAGGGCCGCACAACATGACCAGACAGGAGACAGGCATCATCATGGATATTCTGACGGCGGCCTATCCCCGGTTTTACAGCAGCACCACCGGGCCGGATATGCGCAACGCCATCAAACTGTGGGCGGATATGTTTGCCCATGACGAGGTGGCGCTGGTGGCGGCGGCGGTAAAAAGCGTAATCGAAAGCGACGAAAAGGGATTCCCGCCCACCATCGGGCAAGTAAAGGCCAAACTTCGCCTGCTGACGGCAAAACCGGAAATGACGGAGGCAGAGGCGTGGGGTCTGGTGGCAAGGGCCATCCGAAACGGGCTGTACGGAGCGGAGGAGGAATTTGAGAAGTTCCCGCCGGTGGTACAGCGGATCGTGGGCAGTCCCAACACGCTGCGGGAGTGGGCGCGGATGGACACGGAGACGGTGCACAGCGTAGTGTCCAGCAACTTCCAGCGCAGCTACCGGGCCATTTCCGCACGGGAACGGGAGATCAACGCCCTGCCTTCGGAGGTTCGGGCGCTGGTACAGCGCATCGGCACCGGGCCGGAGCCGGAGAAGCTGGCGGCACCTGAGAAAAAGGAACTGCCGGCGCCGGAAGTGAAACCGGAAGCCGAGGCGGTGAAGCCGCCGGAATGGTTCAAGGACGCGGTACGGCCCCAGCGGCGCAGCCGGGATGAGGTGATGGCCTATCTCCGGGGAAAGGCCGATGGGGATGGCAGGTAATTTTACGTTGGCAAGCTGTATGCGGAGATACAGCACGAAGGCGGAGAAGGAGGACCCCTCCAACAGTCTGCACAAGTGCTGGTCCTGCAAGCTGGCCTATGGGCAGTGTGAATGGAGCCGGGTGGACGAGAAAAGCGGAAAGGTCCGCTTTGAGGACGTCCCCGGCTGGAAGGTCCGGCGGAGATCCCGCATGGATCGGGACGGACTGGTGGAGCGAGTGCAGGTTTTGGACTGCCCGAAGTATCAGGAGGAAAAGCGATGAGTGTTTGTTTGGATGATCTAAACAGCCTGCCGGAGCGATACCGGAAGCAGGTACAGCAGCAGATGCAGGCCCAGCAGATCGACCGGACGGCCAGGGTGATGGCCCGGTTCGTGACGGAGGAGAAGGGGAAGGCGGAAGCGGCGGCGGAGGTCAAACGTAAGCACCACAACAACCCCACCGCCCGGACCCTGCCCAACGGAACGGAGCACACCTTTGACAGCCGCAAGGAGGCGGCTCGATATGACGAGCTGGCACTGCTCAGCAAGGCGGGGGCCATCCGGGATCTGCGGCTTCAACCCCAATTCACGCTGAAGGAAAGCTACATCACGGCCAACGGCGACCGAAGCCGCGCCGTGACGTATCGGGCGGACTTCTCCTACGAGGATCGGGGGAAGGACGGCACATGGCATCTGGTTGTGGAGGACGTAAAAGGCCCCTCTACGAAAAAAGACAAGACCTACCGCATGAAGGTGAAGATGATGCAGGACATCAAGCACATCACCGTGCGGGAGGTATGAACGGAAAGGAGATATGCCCGGTGGAGACCGTAACTGTGATCGTGCGGGCTGTGCTGCCATGGGACAGTGCAGACGGGAAAGACCGGATCGAGATATGCACCCATGACCGGCAGAGCCAGATCGACTACTGCCTGAACCACTGCCCTTATGCGGAATGCGTGAACTGCGCGGGCGGAGGTCGGACTACCAGCCGCGGCGGGCGGCCGCCCCTTCTGCGGGAAGCGGAAATGCAGAAGCTGCGGGAGCTGCTGGAAGCACGGACAGACCCGGCGGACATTTGCCGGGAGATGCACATGGACGCGGATTTTCTAAGTCGGTGCAAACGAAAGCTGCGGAGGGAGAAAAAACATGAAATGCGAACTCTACCACGATAATTTCCAGAATTTCAAGCGGTATAACATCCCCAAAGCGCAGCTTGTGATCGCGGATATTCCGTACAACATCGGCGCGGATGCCTATGCCAGCAATCCCATGTGGTATCAGGGCGGCGACAACAAGAACGGAGAAAGCAAGCTGGCAAAGCAGAGTTTTTTTCACACGGACGGGAGCTTTCGCATTGCGGAGTATATGCACTTTTGTAACCGGATGCTGCGCAAGGAACCGAAAGAAAAGGGACAAGCACCGGCCATGATCGTATTTTGCGCCTTTGAGCAGATGCAGACGGTGATCGAGTACGGAAAGCAATACGGGTTTATGAAGTCCTATCCTCTGTTTTTCGTAAAAAACTATTCGGCGCAAGTCTTGAAGGCAAACATGAAGATTGTGGGCGCGACGGAATTTGCGGTCGTCCTCTACCGGGACAAACTGCCGAAGTTCCGCAACGTTGGGGCAGACGGAGAGCGGCACATGGTCTTTGACTGGATTTCATGGGAACGGGACAAACGCAGTGAATATCCGAAGGTACACCCGACACAAAAGCCGATAGGCGTCCTGAAAAAGCTGATTTCTGTATTTACGGACCCCGGCGATGTGGTGATCGACCCTTGCGCTGGAAGTGGGTCTACGCTCCGGGCCGCGTATGAGTTGGGACGGAACGCTTACGGATTTGAGGTTGACAAGGCGTTTTACGAAGCGGCAAAGGGGAAAATGCTTGCGCCGCTGTTTGAAAAGCCGGAATTTGAGCAAATGCAAATGGAGGTTGGCGAAGCGTTACCCCACCATGGAGAAAGGAGCGGGACATGAAGCACGGCAACGATTATTGGGAACAGGAAGCCTACTGGGAGATGGAACGGCGGCGGGCGGAGAAAAACCGCAAGACCAGAGAGCAGCGGCGGCGGGAGCGGGCGGACACCTCCGCCCTGATCGGCGGAATTTGCTTTTTACTGCTGCTGGCGGTTCTTTTGGCAAAGGTCCTACTGGGAGGCGGTACGCCGTGAACAGGGAGAACCGGAGAGCAGGGTGGAAGAAAAAGCTGCCACCCTGCCCTCTCTGCGGGCGGGACAGCGGGGAGAGGGTCGAGGATGCGGCGCCGCCCTTTGACTTTGCCGTGGTGTGCGCTTCCTGCGGGGCGCGGACCAGACCGTATCATGGGCTGAACTGCGCAACAAAGGCGTGGAACCGGGGAGATGTTTACCGCCCGGAGAAAGGAAAACACCATGTACTCTTGGCGCTCCGGTGTAGATGTATTCCACTGGTGGATGGAGGACGGCGTTCTGCCGGGGCAGGAAGTGCTTGGGGGGTTCGAGGAATGACAAACTTTGAGTTTTACACGGAAAACGCAGCCAGATTGGGTGAGCTGATCGAAAAAGCCGTGGATGACGCGCTGGAAGCAAAGGGCTGCTCACTTGATCTGAAATACCCGGAGAAACTGTCCAATACCGATGATACACGCATGGTGACGTGGGCAAGCTGGCTGAATGAAGAAATGTAGGGAGGAACTATGAGAGATACAAAAAACCTCGTAAATGCGCTGCGGCGCTGTGCAGGCGGCTCATTGTGTAAATGCTGCAAATGCGAGTTGTATTGCGAGAAAAATTGTGTGGGCGTACTGAAAAACGCTGCTGCTGACTTGATCGAGAACCAGCAGCGGCACATCGAGGCACAGGCCCCAGTGGCCTGGTGGATGCGGCTGCCGCCTGTCCCAGCGGCAGGGAAAGGAGCGGAGACATGAGCCGATACACAGGGCGCGAGAAGCGCCGCAGCCGGGCCCTCCCGGTGCTGAATCTGGCGGCCGCCGTGGCTGCCGTGATCCTTCTGACGGTAGCGGCCGAGGGCGTGGCCCTATGACCGCACCTCCGTGCCTAAACTGCCCGGATCGCCGGATCGGATGTCACGATCCGGCAATCTGCCTCCGGTGGGCGGCCTATGAGGAGATCCATAGGGCAGAGCTGGCAGCTATGCTGTCTTGCAGGGAGCAGAAACGAAATGAGGAATACATACTAAATCGGCGGCGCTGCTATACGCGGACTCGCTTGAGAAAGGGAATTAAGTAATGCTGAATCATATCGTACTCATGGGCCGTCTGACCCGTGACCCGGAAATGCGGCACACCGGAAACGGAACCGCCGTGGCGTCCTTCTCTTTGGCCGTGGACCGGGATTTTAAATCCCAGGGCGGCGAGAAGGAGACGGATTTCATTGACATCGTGGCGTGGCGCTCCACGGCGGACTTCGTGAGCAAGTTTTTCACCAAGGGCCGCATGGCCGTGGTGGAGGGCCGCTTGCAGCTCCGGGACTGGAAGGACAAGGACGGAAACAACCGGCGCTCCGCCGAGGTGGTGGCGGAGCATGTGTATTTTGGCGATAGCAAGCGGTCCGAATCGGACACAGCGTCCGCACCGCTTGCGTCAGGGGACTTCCGGGAGATCCCGGAGGAGGAAGGAGAACTGCCGTTTTGAAAGATCAAGAACTCGTAAATGCCTTGAGATGCGTTTCAACCGCAGGCGGACCAATGGGCGACTGCAAGAAATGTCCGTTTTACAAAACTGAGCCGGTCCCGGAAAATCTGGTGAGAAAAGTCAATTTGACAGAGTGGTCCTCCTGCGATGTTGATGCCGTGGGGCTTGCCGCAGCCGACCGGATCGCCAACCAGAGTACCCACATCGCGGCGCTCCAGCAGGAGATTGAGAAACTGCGGGGGCAGGTGCCCCGGTGGATCCCTGTGGCGGAGCGGCTGCCGGAGAATTTCCGGAAAGTGCTGTGTTGGGGTGAGTATTTCCGCTATGGAGACTTTAATGGAATGTTTGTAAATTACGCACTCGGATATCAAAACAACGGGAGCTGGGGCGGTGAAGTTGCCAATGGAACAAATGCTCGTGCTTTGGCGTGGATGCCGCTGCCGGAACCGCCGGAGGTAGAATGATGGATGCGTTGGAATTTTTTAAAGCACGAAAACGGATGTGCGAAGCGAAAAACTGCGGTAGCTGCAAACTGTATCATGTGCAAGGAGGTTGTTGTCTCACTCCGGAATATGAGAAGATTGAAGCCTTCGAAGAAGCTATTGCCGTTGTCGAGCAGTGGGCTAAAGATAACCCCTCTAAAACCAGACAGAGCGAGTTCCTGAAGCATTACCCTGACGCACAAATTGATTCTGGCTGTCTTAATGCCTGCCCAATGGATATATTCGGCGATATGGGTATCAACTGCAACAAGCAAACTTGCTATGAGTGCAAAAAGAAGTTCTGGCTTATGGAGGTGGAATTATGAAAAAGTGCACCGGTGAAAACTGCCCCATGCAGATTGGCTATGACGTTGAAAAATGCGCCGCAATCGAAAAGTGCCCGTATCGCACGTGGCCCGTTACCATTGCCGACCGGATCCGGAGCATGACAGACAAAGAGCTGGCCGGGGTGCTGTGCGATTTCCGGATGGATATCATCGTGAAAGACCTCTCTGGTGTTTCGACGATGCCAGCAGATTGGTATGAAATTAAAAAATGGCTTGAATCTCCGTGGGAGGGCAAGCCGTGAGCGAGGCTCAGAATGGAGGGAATGTGATGGAACGATTGACACAACGACTTAGGACCGGAGAGGTCCTTATGGCATCAGAGTACGAGGAGAAATACACGGAGCAAGAGTGGATTAGCGTGCTGCAAGACCGCCTTGCCGCCTACGAGGACACGCACATGATGCCATCCGATGTAACCTCGATGCGCATGGATAAAGAGGCATGGAACAGGAGGGAGGAAAGAACATGACGAAGCATTTTTGTGATCTTTGCGGAAAAGAAATACACAATCTTCAGGAAACTTATAGGGTCAGCGTGGAGACCAACAATGACATTTACGCAAGCGCCCCGGACATAGTGGATGTCATAGTGGATGTGAGGGAAATATGCCCTGTCTGCGCGAAGCGTATCCACCAAACTTTGCAAGAGCTGAAACAGGAGGGCTGACCATGGCTGGATACATCGAGCGCACGGAAGAAATCATGCTTGCCATGAATGCCGGTGCGAGGGCAATCGAGAACACAAGGCGCTATCACGGCGCTGTTTACAGCAAAGATGTGTTCTCGGAGGACTCACAGGAAATTCCGTACTTGCTGGCTGCCAAAGTGTTGCGGGAAGTAAGTGATGCCCCCACCGTGGATGCCGTGGTTGTGACGCGGTGTAAGGACTGCAAGCATAAAGGGTGGGTACAGGAGCCGTGTCACGGTAAGAGCGTTGATTATTGCAAAGTTTGGGACTGCACTTTGAGGAATCTGGAAACTACATTTTGCAGCTACGGTGAGAGAAAGGACGGCGGGGATGGCTAAACGATCCGCCTACTTACAGCGGCGGGAGGCGGAGCTGGACGCCACCTTCAACGCCGGGGCGGCGATGGCGATGCAGTTTGCAATGGACACGCTCCAGATGGCCCTCCACCAGACGGAGGGCTGGGGCTATGACCGCATTATGCGGCTCACCGAAGCATGGGCAGAAGTGAGAAAAGAATACAGGCCGGCGCTGGACTACAAGAATCCGGCGGCGGACGTGTGCCAGGAACACATGGACCGGGTGCTGAAAGAGATCATCCGGGATAAGGCGGAACTGATTCCGCACGCTGAGCGGTACAAAGATTTGAAAAAAGTGACGTATGGAGGACGGAAATGAAGATCGGACAGACGGTGCGGGCAAAGTTCAAGACGCTGCCGGTGGAGCGGGCGAAAAGTGAGCGGTCAAGCGTGGAACTGTGCCCGATGCGGACGGGGAGGGTGACATGGATACACCCCAAGGGACGGTTTATCACCGTGACGACCAAAACCCTTGGCGGGGACGTGACGGAGAACTTTTTGCCCGGAGAGGTCCGGGCAGTCTGAGAAAGGGGGCGGAGGACATGGCAGAGACGCTTGTAAATTTTGTGCTCCTGCTTGTAGTGGTGGGCTTTGCGGTCTATGAGGCGAGCAGCGGAAATATTGCCATGACGGTATACGCCTGCACACTGCTGGCGCTGTTTTCTTTGCTTTGGAAGATGGAAAGCATCGAACGGCGCCTGAAACGGCTTTGCGAATTGCTGGAAGGGGAGGGGGACGATGGAGAGGACTGAGGACCGCCGGGAACTGCCGGTCTACGCGGTACGGCTGCGGGAATTGCGGCGGGCCAGAGGCATGAGCAGCCGCCGGGTATCGGAATACTGCGGTATGAGCCACGGCATGGTAGGATTTTACGAAAGCGGCATGAAGGAACCGAAGGCGTCGGCCCTGATCACGCTGGCGGATTTTTACGGCGTGAGTGTGGATTACATCCTTGGCTTGGAGCCGGAATAAAAAATTTTTCAAGTGGCTACTAAAGTTTACCAAATCGGGAAAATCTTGTGAAATAATAGAGAGTGAGAAGAAATAAATTCTTTTCACTCTCTGTTTTTTTAGGGGAAGGAGGCCGTGAATGGAACTGGAACCGATGGATACAGCGGAACTGACTGCACAGCAGGAACGCTATGACGCCATTGCCCGTGCCACGAGCGACAGCCTTGCCCTTTTTTACTGCTGCATTGAATTTGACCGGCCCTTTGATATGCTGGCGGTGCCAAAGGAGCCGGACGTGGGCGAGAAGTGGATCGCCTATCTGGACAACCTGCGGCTGAAGAAGCTGGACACACGGCGGGGAGAACCCCTTGGCTTTCTGGACGGGCTGACGGACATTACCAAGATTTTTGGCGAGGGGCTGACCGCCGGGGAGTTTACCAAGGCGGTGGGCAACGAGAAGTCCGCCCGGAACCGGAAGGTGGGGACGGCACAGCAGAGGAAGAACTGGGGCGAGAACTCCGCAAAGAACCCCTACACCTCTGAGGACTATGACGAGCTGGACCGCATTTATGAGGCACTGTCCAGCGATCTGATGGCGGCGGGCGGCGTAAGCGTGAAGCAGGAGTTCATTCTGCGGGACTGCGCGAAGATGACGCTGGACCGGGACAAGATGCGGGCCATCGGCCAATATGACAAGGCGGCTAAGCTGAACAAGATGGTTCAGGATAACCTGTCCAGCGAGGGACTGCGGAAAAAGGACGCGAAGCCGATTGACGATCTGCGGATCGACAGTCTGGTGGAGGCACTGGAAAAGAAGGGACTTTTGAAAAACGGGAAACAATGTGACCCGGACGAAATGTTCCGCATTTTGTTTGGGCGATCCTGCAAATACCCCTACACCATGGACGCGGCGGAACAGATGCTCATGATCAACGAAAACCGGATGCGGCAGAACGAGGGGCGGCCTGAGCTGACCACCCTGCCGCCGGAGATGCGGCTGCGGGACGAGTTGGGGGAGTTTGCGGAGGAACCCAATGATCAGGAGAAGGAGGCATATCAGCGGCTTGGACTGGTGAAGATGCCTCCGGCGAAGAAAAAGCGGTAAGGAGGAGCCATGGCACGGCGGGCCGGAAAGGCATGGACAAGTTCGCAGGGCTGGGTCAGCGTGAAGCCCACGGCAGAGCGGGACTACACGGACTATGAGGATGCCTGGTGGGCCTTTCTGATCTGGGTGTTCCGGTGGTATCCGGACAAGCTGCTGGACCTTGTGCGGAGCGACGAAGCGGACTTCGCCAACGAGGAGATCATGCAGCGGGTGATGGTGCGGGCCTACGCCAGGAAACGGGAGGTGGCGATCACCGGAACCCGAAGCCTGACAAAGACCAGCACAAAGATGAAATACGCCATGGTAAACGGGCTGGTATGGCCGGGGACCCAGAGCGCATATTATGGTCCAAGCTACAAACAGCTTGCTGCCATCGGCGGGAAAACCTACCACCAGATTGAGCACGATTACCCCATCCTTGCCAAGCACTGGCGGGTCAGTGCGGAGAGCAAGGACGATTTCAAGATCGAGACGGACGGCGGAAGCGCCTTTTACATCTCCGCCATGCGCGGTGACAACCTGCATGACGTGACGGCGGAGGAGTACGCACAGGAAGAAAACCCGCCCTTCGACTACAACGAGTATTCCACCGTGGTGCTGCCGGCCGTGCGTCTCTGGCACAACATCAGCGGTGAGCGGGACAAAAACTTCGTAGGCTACAAGAAACACGCCATCACCAGCGCAGGGCGCAAGCAGAACCACGCGTTTCAGACCCGGTGCAAGGTGATGAAGAAAATGACCCAAGGGGAAAGCGCCTTTGCCATTGACATTTCATGGGAGAGCATCGTGCTCATGCAGATGCGGCCCTATGAATGGGCGCAGGGACTCCGGGAGGAACTGACGGCGGAAAAGTGGATGCGGGAAATGGAGAGCCGGTTTACCGGCGCAGACGAGTTCCCCGTGCTTTCCGACGAGGTGCTGACGGATTCCCAGCGGGTGCTGGTGATGGAGACGGAGCACTGCTGCAAGGACCCGCACCCCAAGCTGGACCCGGAGGAGGTTATTTACATCGTGGGCTATGACGTTTCCTACGAGGATTCGGCAAAGAACGCCAAATGCGCCTGCGTGGTGCTGAAGCTGATGCGGCAGCGGGAATACCTGAAACGGGACCGCTTTTTGAAGCAGCTGGTTTACATTGACGATTGGCCGCCGCCTGACCAGAGCAAAGTGCAGGCGCGGCGGCTGAAAGCGATCTGGAACCGGTTCTGCTATGACGGGAGCCAGACCTACATCGCCATCGACTCATGGCAGTACGGGCGCGGGGTGCTGGAAGATTTGATGACCGATTTGGGGGACGGCTTGCCGCCCCTGTGTGTGAAGAACCACGCGGCCTACGCAGCGGCGGAGCTGCCGGGGGCCATTCCGGTGATCTACCCCATCAAGGCAGGCGGCACCGGCGTGACGGACCCGGACTTTGAAATGCTGAAATACGCACAGACGGAGTTTGAGCACCACAACGTTGAACTTCTGACCCTGAACGCCAACGAGGGCGTAGAGGCATACAAGCGGCTGCACCGCATCCGGGACGATGACCGGGATTATCAGTTCGCACAGCCTTATCAGAAGTGCCGGGAGCTGTCCGGCCAAATACAGAACCTGAAGCTGGTGCCCAGCGGGGCGGGGATGAGCGAGAAGCGCATTTCCAAGGCCATCCAACGCGATAGCTGGTCCGCCACGAAATATGCCCTGCGGCTGGCCCAGCTGATCGAGCGAGAGAAGCTGCTGACGGAGATCCACGGAAAGAACAAGAGTGACTGGGCGTCGGCGCTGGATCGGTTCAAGGAAAACAAAGTGGCTCCGCCTATCAGCACCGGAAGCAGCGGACGGCTGGTGACGGCGCGGCGGGGAGGCCGGAGGTTTTGACAATGGCTCAACGGAAGAAACGATACCGGCTGTACGCCATGGGGCGGACCCGGAAAACGGAAGAGATCGCGTATGACACCCGGTTTTACCGGATCTGCGCAGGGTACATTCTGCTGTATCTCACCGGACGGAAAAAGCCGGAGGGCGCAGTGGAGGTGGCCGGGGCAGACCTGGACCGTCTGACAGACGGGGACCGCCTGTGGCTGGCGGACTGCAACACCATGATCCTGGCAGAAGCGGCGGCCCAAGCGGGCGTAACGCCGGAGGCGGCGGAGAAGCAATGGGTCAGCACTCTGGACCGGCTGGAATGGGAATTGCAGAAGGAGCGGGAACGCATGAAGGGAGGCGGGGAGCATGGACCTGCAAACTGAATTGAGGTCGGTGCAATTCGCCTCGTACCCGAAGATATTCGGAAGGCTGCGGGAACTGGCGGCACAGTACGGCGATCTGCCCATGGACGCCGTAAGCAGCGCGTTTATGCGGGCGGCCAGCAACACCTACACCCGGAATAACCCCTACATTCAGAACCGCCGTGTAAAGGCCATTTCCTCCCTGCCGGTGAATTACAGCAAGGACAAAGTGGCGGAGATGCTCACCGCACCGGACGGCAACGAACAGGGGCTGCGGCAGGTGGCCCACGCACTAGAATGGACGGCGTATCCCCTGTTTCACACCCGGAAGGTGTACACGGAAATGCTGACCTACCACAGCTACATTGCCCCGGAGTACGCCACAGAGGAAGAAGCGAAGCGGGAGGACTTTCTGCGGGAATGGCAGCTTTTGGACAAGCTGCGGAAAACGCTGGACCCCAAGGCCACGGCCCATGAGATCGCGGGGCAGGTCTTGCAGGAGGGAAAAGTTTTTTACTATCCCAGAATCAGCGTGGACAAGCCCCACAACAAGGTAAACCACGCTTTTTTACAGCAGCTTCCCAGCGACTGGGTAAAGATCGTGGGGTTCAACAACGTGTCGAAATACACGGTGGCGATGAACCTGATGTACTTTATGCAGCCGGGGACGGACCCGATGCAGTTCGGAGACCTGCTGCTGCCCTATCTGGATGACTTCTACGCATCGGCGGAGCGGGCACCGGAGGGCACGGGGAAACGGGTGATCTTTGCGGCGCGGGACCGGGTGGACCTGAACATGCTGGAACAGCGGAGGAAACAGACCGGCGGCCGCTTGGCGGGAGACCCGGAGGTATACTCCCAGAACGGGCGGTGGTTCTACTGGGTGACGCTGCCGGTGGACAAGATTTTCACCTTTGAGGCAGACGATGTATCCCGGAACGCCATTTCTCCGCTGGCGGGGCTGTATCTCTCTCTGGTGCAGATGGCGCAGTACGAGCAGATCCAGCTGGAACTGGTGCAGAACCCCCTGATCGCCCTGTTTACCGGCGAGATCCCCTACAAGGATAAGTCCGAAATTACAAGCACAGAGGACGATTACCGGCTTTCCGACGCGGGACGGCGGCTGTTTGAGTACCTGTGGTATCAGATGCTGACAGAGAGCAACACCAGCGGGATCGGCTGGTTCACGGCCCCTGTGGAAAACATTAAAATGCACCAACTGGCAGAAGCCCCCAGCGCCACCAAGATTTCCGCAGCCGGGTACAGCTACGCCATGAACAAGGCAGGGCTGTCCGCCATCGTACCCACCACGGAGGACCCAAAGGCGGGCATTGCCCAAATCTCCTTGCAGATCGAAGGAAAGTTTGCGGAGTGCGTATACCGGGGCTACGAACGGATGATGACCGCCATTATGGACAAGTTGAATCTGAAATATTCGTGGCGGTTCTCGCTCTTTGGGACCCTCTCCACAGAGGAAAAGCGGATGGAGGAGGCCAAGCAGGGCATGACCCTTGGCATCCTACCCCAGACCATTATCTACATGGCCATGAACGATCTTTCCCTGCTGGACGATCTGAGCATTTCCAACGCCATCAAGGCAAGCGGCATCATGGATAAGCGTTTGCCGCTGGTGACAAGCTACAATGCCAAGCAGTCCGAAAGCGGACTGCCGCCCCAGGCGGCCCACGATCTGAACCCCGGCGGGAGACCCAAGGGGGACGGAACCGTGACCAGCGAGGGCCAGGAGGCGGACATCGACACCTACGGCGAATAGCCGAAGAAAAAGTGAACAGAGCACCCCGCTCTAAGCGGTGAGCGGGAGGAGCAAAGCGTTGCTGACGCCGGATATTCCGGCGTGGGCAGCGCTTTTTTTCAACACGAGAGGAGGAAACCACATGGCAAAGCTGCGGGACATTTACCACTACGAAAATCCCCGCTTTTCCCCGCTGCGGGACGCGGCGAGGCGGGCCACAGCGGCATACCAGAACGCCGCACGGGGTCTGGACACGCTGAAGGAGTGGGTTCTGGTGGAATTTGGGCTGGTACACACGGCGGATGCCATTCACCGTCTGGCCCACGAACAGCCCAAGCGGTTTGACGTGATCGGAGACATTCTCCACCAGCGGCACCTGATGCAGGAATACCCGGAGACCCCGGAATACCGGGAGCGGCCGGAGGACATGGACGGCGTTTTCGGAGAGGTGATCCGGCTGTTGGAGGACATTGAGGACGCCTTGCGGGACTGCGTAGCCGCCAGCGAAGAAGTGGGGCTGTATCCGCTGGCAAGGGAATTTGAAAACCTTCAGATGGAGAACAGCAAAAGCTACGAGACCATGCTCTACGCATGGCAGATGTATGACAAGACCGACGGCAGCGCCACCAGCTATGACAACTGGGTGGAAAAGCTGTTTGACGGAGAGGAGGCGTGACCATGCCGTTTCGGACAAGAGGAACCCCGCCGGAGCACGTAAAAATGTCCGGCGAACTGCGGGTCATGCAGCGGCTCAGTGAATACGAGTTCGGCGTGGAACTGTGGGTCATGCGCTCCGGGCTAAATGAGAATCATTGGGATTTCCGCAATATGCGGGAGCACTACCTGACGTTTGTGGGTCAGCCCATTCTGTGTGCCTATGTGGGCCGCAAGGTGGGGGACGGACACAACATGAGAGAAGTGAGGGACCCCTACACCGGCGAGAAGGGCTACACGTTCATGGACGGAACGGCGGAGCGCATCGTAGGGACCCTATCCGACGATCCCAAGGACTTTTCCATTGTGGAAGAGGACGGGAACGAGTGGATCAGGGCAAAGGGCCGGTTATTTCAGTTTTACGCACCGGAATTGGTGGAAAAGATCGTGCGGACAGGGCGCATGGATGTTTCCGCTGAGACCGATACGAAAAAATCCCACATGGACGGCGAGAACGAGATCATTACGGATTGGGCGGGTCTCGGCGTAACCGTGCTGGGAGACGATGTGCCGCCGGCAATTCCGGGGGCGCGGATCAAGGCGCTGAGTGCCATGCAGGAAGAGTTTAAGACATTAAAACTGAGGGCGGCGTCTCTGGACCCCGGAAAGGGAAGCAACGAAACGAACAAGAGAAAAGGAGTGAACATCATGAGCAAGAAGGCAATGGAGGCCATGTCCGAAAAGTTCAAGGGCTACCGCGTGGTCGCTCTGAGCGAGGACGGGATGCACGTTGGCCTCGTGGACTCTGCCGGCAGCGCTTATACCTACGCCTTTAATGCGGAGGATAACGGCGCCGTGGTGGAGAGCCGCATCAAGCCCGCTTACCTCACGGCAGCCTTCCCCTTTGGCGAGGGCGTGAACGCCATGGCAGAGGTGAGTGACATCGTGGACTATGCCTGCGCCGCAAAGGGACAGCAGGCGGAGGACGTGAAGGCACTGCAGACACGTCTGAACGAGGCGGAGGAGAAGATCCGCACCATGGAAGCCGCCGAGCATGAGCGCCGGGTCGAAGCCGTGAAGGAAGCCGTGAACGGGGCCTTGGAGGACATCCGGGCCTGCGCCGTGGAAGGCGACGCCGACATGACCGAGACTGCCAAGGGCCTGTGTGACCGGGCAGAGGAGTTCGCAGCCATGGAGACTGACGGGAAGTTCTGCGGCGCAGACCGCGCCGTGCTGGACCTGATGGCCGCACACGGCAAGGCACAGACCGAAAAGCGCAAGAAGGAAATGGCCGCCAAGCAGCATTCCTTCGCATGGAACAACCCCAAGACCAACAGCGGTGAGGGCGGCGGCATTGAAGAAATGCTTGCCCGCATGAACGGCTGAGATACGAGAGGAGAGTGAATCACAATGGCATACATTGAAAAGACTGCGTTTTGGCCCCGTGTGACCAACCGCGTATTCGACGAGACCCTGAACATCACCGGCAAGTTCCAGAACGGCGATAAGGCAGACGAGACCTGCTCCGCCGGTTTCCTGTGCGTAAAGGATGAGCTGATGGACTGCGAGGGCTATGTGGGCGTTGGACCCACCGATGCCGCCGTGACCATCAAGAACAGCAACAGCTGGAACATGAAGGCCACCGGAGCCGCCGTGAAGAGCGAGGGCGACGGCATTTACGCCTGCAACCCCTATGACGTGAACATGGTTCAGGACCCCGCCACCGGCAACCTCTACAAGGTGGGCGCCAACACCCTGGGCCTGCCCGCTCCCAAGGGCTATCCCGTCACCTTCACCAAGATCGTGTTCGACGGGAACAAGATTTACCGGTTCGGCATCGGCAACGTGTCCACCGCTCTGGGGGCCAACAAGTTCCTGACCATTGCCAACGGTCTGCTGGTGCCCGCCACCGCCGCTCCCACCGACGTGGGGACTCCGTATTTCAAGGTTCTGCCCACCGGCGGCACATTTACCGAGGGCGCACAGAGCGCATTTGAGTTCGTGGACGTGCTGGCCTGCAAGGTTGACGCGGCAGCGGGCTGAGAAACGAGAGGAGAGTGACAACAATGGCAATCAGACTGAACAGCATTGATCCTAATGTGTATGACAGCGCCGCCAAGGAGTTCAGCAACGCGGAACGTGAGCGGGCCGACATCGTGACCTGCGGTCGTCTGCTGATGCGTGAGCGTCTGGGCCGGGACGAGCGCACCCTGCGGGTCATGACCAAGCAGCCCGACGATTTTACCGCCATGCTGGCGGACGGCGAGGGGCAGAACAGCTACAGCATGACCAACCGCAACCTTCAGAAGAACCTGCTGCTTTTCTGCGCCAAGCGGGTGTGCGCCCTGAGCGGGGAGATTCCCCCCGCTGATCTGGACGAGTTCCGCCGCAACCAGCGCAAGTTTATGAGCGACAGCCTGTACCTCAAGACTCTGGCCGGTATCGTCACCGAGATCGTGACCCCCATGCTGCCCACCGTCATGAGTTCCGGGCTGGGCTGGCTGGCTGAGATGACCACCGTGCCCATCGGCCAGACCAAGGAACTGGACATCATGAGCAACGACATCTTCCTCTTTGAGGATGACAGCTGGGGCGCCTCCCGCTCCAAGCCCGCCAACACCCTCTACAACAAGAGCGTGACCCTGAACCCCCGTCTGCGCACCGCACGGGTGAGCATGAAGTGGTATCAGCTGGTGGGCAACGATGCCGACATGGGGCGGTTCTTCAACGCTCTGGCCGCCGGTATGTACTCCAAGATCACAGCGCTGTGGATCAGCACCCTGACCAAGATGACCGCCAACACCGCCTATGTGCCCAACAACATGAACTTTACCAACACCTCCGCAAACTGGGTCACTGCCGGTGAGCGGGTGAGCGTGGTGAACGGGACCCGTTACCGGAACATCATTGGCGTGGCTCGTCCCTCCGCCCTGACCAAGGCGCTGCCCAGCGGTGTGGTGAACGCCTCCACCGTGAACCTGGATGCGGCCCTGTCCACCATGCTGGGGCTGGACTGGACGCGCTATGGGTTCCTTGGCGAGTACATGGGCATGAACCTGATGCCCATCGACACGGCCATTGTGCCGGGGACCCAGAATACCAGTGCGATCGATATTGTTCCCGCCGATAAGATCTGGCTGGTGCCCGCGGGCGGCTACAAGCCCGTCTACATCGGCATGGAGGAGGGCACGCCCATTCAGTTGGAGCTGACCCCCGACCAGACCGCAGACATGAGCATCGACGTAGTGGTTTCTATGTCCATCGACTGTGTGCCGGTGCTGGCGTCCCGCATGGCCGTCATCAACGCGTAAGACCCAAAGCGGGAGGGAGGAACCCCTCTCTCCCGCGGATATGGCGCGAAGCCTGCATGGGGGCGGAGCGCGAGAAACGAGCAAACATCTTGCATCTGAAAGGAGCGGAAAAGATGGCAAAAGAGAAACGGACGGCCGCAGATGTGGCGGCGGGGATCGAGGCGCAGGAGCTGGAAGCAGCCGACCAGCCCTTGCGGGAACAGACAAAGGCTGCGCCCGTGGCTGAACCGGAAGTGCCTGCGGCGGAGAAGGAACCCAAAAAGCTCTATACAGCCGAAGAGGTAGCGGAGATCGCCAAACAGGCGGCGGCGGAAGCCGTTGCAAAGGCCATGGCGGAGGTTAAGCCCCAAGTGGTTCAGGTGATGGCGGACACGGAAAAGGTGACGCTCCGCTGGTGCGCCCCGGTGGCGGACGATAATCTGGCTGTATTCGGCCCCAACGGGATGTACGGCACCGTGACCGGGAAGAACGGCACTGTGATGGTGCCCAAGAGCGAGTGGAGCCGGTTCTATGATGAGACGGCAAGACGGCTCATTGAGCGGCGCTGGCTGGTGGTGCTCTCCGGCATGACGGATGACGAACGGGCGGTGTACCACTGCGCATACCGCAAGGGCGAGGTGCTGGACGAAAAGGCGTTCCGCTGCGCCGTGACCATGGGAGACAAGCTGCTGGACATCTTCGACGATCTCTGCACGGAGCATCAGGAGATGGTGGCCAAGGCTTACTATGACGCATGGGAGCGGGGCGAGGTAAGCGCCGACAGCCGGGACCTGCTGAAGCAGCTGAACGCGAAGAACAAGGCCCGGTATGCGGAGGAACCCAAGGAGGACCCCCGGCGGAAGGGGATGTTCCGCCCGGTGCTGGACGCGCTGAACAGCGCGGAGGCAGCGGAAGAGGACTAAGGTCAAAAGGAGGAATTGAACATGGATATTTCCGGATTTGGCATTGCAAGCGTGGCGGTCATTACGGTGATCTGCTACCTGATCGGCATGGCTGTGAAGGCAACCGCCCTTGAGAACAAGTGGATCCCCATTATTGTGGGCGTATCCGGCGGCGTTCTGGGCGTGGTGGGGATGCTGATCATGGCAGACTTCCCCGCAACGGACTATCTCACCGCCGTGGCAGTGGGCATTGTAAGCGGTCTGGCCAGCACCGGCGTGAATCAGATCGCAAAGCAGATGAGTAATTAAAATTGCTTCCGCAAAGGGCTGGGGTTCCCAGCGGAAGCCAAGGGGATATTCTCTTTTGAAAAGAGAATGTCCCCCCGGCCCCCTAAAGAGAAACGCGGGGGGATTCCGATTTCCCCCCGCACCCCCTTGAAACGGCACAAAGGGGCGGAATTGCGATTCCTCCCCTTTGGAAACCCCCTCCTTTGGAGGGGGGGACGGGGCTGCGGCCCTCTCCCTTTGGAAACCCTCCCCCATAGGACGGGAGACGGGGGAATCCCCTTTGGAAACCCCACCTTGAGGACAAGGAACGGGGCGAGGACGAGGGGGCATAGATAGGATCAACAACCATTTTTTGATTTGAAAGGAGAACAAATCATGGAAAAGAAGTATGCGGACATCATCAACGAGGGCAAGAAGAACGGCAAGAAGCTCAGCGAGATCAACGCCGAACTGAAGGCGGCGGGCGCGACCTTCCACTTGGACTACGCCATGACTCCCGACGGCCCCCAGACCGGCTGGTCTGAGCAGGAAATGAAGGAGGGCTTTATCCCCGCCGAGAAGGAGCCGGAGGACGTGAAGCACCTCCACGACTACATGAAGTTCAACCCCGCCAAGGCCAACACCGAGGAGGAGGTCTGGGTCCCCGAAGGCCATTACCGCATTACCTTTGACGAGGACGGCCACGCCACCAAGGCCGTGAGATTGTAATGATTGACACGTTTGATTGCGCGAGAGCGCAGGTCTACTACAACACGGCAAAGCTGTCCCCGACGCAGATCAAGGCGAAAACCGGCTGCACGCACATCATCAACGGCTACCTGTTTAACAGCAAATTTCAGCCGGT